>Ga0315296_10000018_pt1 | contig 202459 bp, 197 predicted proteins | sample YL17G14_18_MG_FD_203921 | JGI IMG/M metagenome (GOLD analysis project Ga0315296, IMG submission 203921) | Sediment microbial communities from Yellowstone Lake, YNP, Wyoming, USA - YL17G14_18 | ecosystem: Environmental > Aquatic > Freshwater > Lake > Sediment | place: USA: Wyoming | collected...
ATAAAATACGGGTTAGGCGGCAGCTCCTACTTCGGAACCCCAGTTAACACTGCCATGCTAGTGCTATATACCTTGTTGTTCATTGGAATAGGCATTAGTTTCCATAAGAGAATAATGAGAACGCAATAATAACATGAGCCCCCGGTGAGAGTCCAGATGAGAAGAAGGTCCCACGGAATCTTGATAGTCTTATGCATCACGGCATTTGCTGTGACAGCCGCTACTTCCATACCCTTGTTCATTCCATACTTGAGAGGAGAGACAGCGAAGATTGCGGTTGTCGAAGGCCTGCGTGTTTGGTTTGGAATCGCCTTTGTCGTCTTTGCCCTGCTCAGAATCGCGTTGAACCGGGAGTTTGTTGCTGGAACCCTCAAACAGCCAATTGGAATGAGCGTGATGTTCCTCGGCAAAGCAAGAAACTGCAACGGTAAGAAAGAGGTGACGTAGCCGGTGGTTAAGGCGGTGGATCTGCACGAGCTCACGGAGTTTTCCCAGGAGAAAGGCGTACTGGATACAATGGAGAAGAGGCGACATGTGAAGAAAAACGTCCTGCAAACAAGAAACTTTAACATAGTGTTGGTCTGCCTTGAAAGTGGCCAAGAGATCCCCGCCCGTCCTGAACTCTACGATGTATGCTTCTACGTTGTGGAAGGCAACGGCACATTCACGGTAGGCAGTGAAAAGGTGGAATTATCTCGAGGCAACATTATCTTCGCCCCAGCAGATGTCCCACGCGGAATAAAAAGCGCCGAAAGACTGGTAGTTCTAGGAATACAAGAGGCGCACTAGACTCGTCCCCACAGAGACCGGATTCGTGAATCCCTAAAGCAGCCCGGTCTACCTACTTGCAATTCGCACCGAAGGTCAAGACTTCACTGCGTTCATTCGTTCCAATGGGGCCTCCAACCACTATCTTACATATGGAGGGCAAGGTTGGGACTGAATGATCTGGGCCAGAAACGAGCTGTTTAAGAAACAAGCAAGTTGCCTAAACCATGTTAGAGGGACAGAAGCGTTGCCTGAATTCTTAATACAAGGCAAACAGGCCAGATCCAAGCAGAATGGCGGAAGGAAGATGAAGGGAGTCAAAGAGCATACGGGCCCTCTCCCTGAGGAGGCATCGATGGAGGACAGGAAGCAGTTAACGGGTAGAGGGCGTTGGTTCAATCAGAACGTCGTTGCGATGGGCTTCACGAGCCTCTTCAGCGACATGAGTCATGAGATGGCCACGTCCATATTGGCCCAGTTCATCGTGATCGAGTTACATGGCTCCGCAGCGTTCCTTGGTGTCATAGAGGGGCTATCCGACTTCTCCTCAAGCTTCATCAAGATGTACTCCGGATGGCTCAGCGACAAACTTGGGAAGAGAAAGCCGCTAGGCATACTCGGATATGCCATGACCGGCATCTTGATTCCCACAATCGCAGCCGCGACCAGTTGGATCCACGTCCTAATCAGCAGAGTCCTCGGCTGGATTGGCAGAGGCATAAGGGAAGCTCCCCGTGACGCCCTCCTCGCCGATTCCGTGGAGCCCGACAGCTACGGACATGCGTTCGGGTTCCACCGCATGATGGATACCCTCGGCGCCATCATCGGGCCCAGCATTGCCTTCCTGATGCTCCCGGTCATAGGTTTCAGGAACGTCTTCTTGATATCGCTGATCCCCGGCGTTCTATCACTTCTGATATTCGCCATCTTCACTCGGGAAGTAGTAGGCAAGAAGAGTGGGGAGAGAAGATTGTGGGCAGACATAAAGGGTCTCCCGAGACGCTTCAGGTATTTGCTCTTGGCGACGGGAACATACGGCGTAGGGAATTTCGCGAACACCTTCTTGGTTCTGAAGGCGACCGAGGCTTTCACCCCTACCTTGGGAATAATAGAAGCCAGCAGGGTGGGCACTCTGTTGTATATTCTGCTGAACATTGGTTCCGCCATATTTGCCTATGTCTTTGGCGCGCTGGGTGACAAGTTCAGTAAGAGGATACTCCTAGCCTTTGCTTACCTCATCTTCAGCGTGTATTGCGTTGGATTCATAGTCTTATCTCCAACAGTCCCACTATACGCGGCTCTCTTCCTCCTCGCCGGCGTAGAAACCGGGGCAATCGACTCCACCGCTAGGGCTCACGCCGCGGAGCTGCTAGGCGCGGGGGAGAGGGGGACTGGCTTCGGAGTGATGAGCACGGTCGATGGCGTCGGCGATTTCGTGTCTAGCACAGTCGCCGGAAGTTTGTGGGCATTGTTATCTTCGAGTTTCGCCTTCGCGTACGGCGCGGTTCTTGGCTTTATGGCGATGGGGATGTTACTGGTGCTAAACACATCCTCTAGGTAAGACGGTTGAGAAGCACTATCAGGAAGCGGAGCAAACAAGATGTGGCAAAGAGAGCAAGCCTAGGCCTCAGACTAGTGTTTGGGAATCAATCTCTGAAGGTGAACCGTGAGTGCACCGTTAGCGCTTGGGTACGAGGGAAGAGCGACCCGCAGGCTGTACCACTGCAGGATTGTGCCAGAAGTCCCGACGGACCTAGACTTCTGGGAGGTTAGGCTGCCCGACCCTCATCTGATCGAAGCTTACGCTTGACAAGATGCAGAGAGGTCACAAAAGTCGCCTTGGCTCGTCATACCGCAGGACGATCACTCTTTGTGGTGGAGTATCGCGTCCGCAGTTGAGTCAGCTTTTCCATTACCGCTGGCAATTCTCTCTAGGAACTCCTTGTCGCGGGCGGGCATTTCGCCCCTCGTCCTCTCAAGCCTTCCGGGTTCCAGTGACTTCGCCACCTCTTCCATTCTGCCGAGTAAGACGCTCGCCCACATGTACGTCAAAGAGAGGCTCGGCGTTCTGTCGGTAAGCCCATGGCCGAATCGCCCCTTGATCTTCTCGACATTCCGTTGGAGTTCATCGAGAGTTTTTGCTGCATAATCCGTCTCTTCTTGAGGCAAGGGAAGTGGTTTGCCCGCGATTCCTGCGGACTCGGGGGGTTTGCCTTCCAGAAGCGTAGCTCTCAGTTCGTCGATATATCGTTCCAACGCCAGACAACAGGCGACGATGGCACTCTCGTGTTTCCTTCTGCCCCAGAGAGGGCTGACCGTGTCAGATGCTCCCGCCTTGACCCCGAGGTTCTCCTCTTCCTTGTAGGAGAATCCCAGATCCGTCTCTTGCTTCTGGTGCCGCTCTTCTGATTGGATCGGTGCTTCCTCGGGCTTGGCCACTTTGTCCTCGGGTTGATCGTCATTCATATCCCCGTCATCAAACCTCGCCAAGTTCTCGCAGGACGCTCAAGGCAAGGTACGTATCCTCGAACGTGGATATCCCGAGATAAATGGATCTTCTGAACCCGCCGTTTGAGTTTAAGCACTTGAACACGCGATTTGCTGTCTCGGCGGGGTATGCACAACGTTCGCCCATGAAGTGAAGCATCTTTACTCCGCCGTAAGTGTCCTCCATGTAGGGAATAGTACCGATTGGCACGACAGAGAAACCACCCAATGGTTGCTCACAGGATCTAACAAACGCTACGGCTCTCCTCAACGACCTGACAGAGTACCCGAGATTGTTCAGAGAACTGACAGCGTGAAAGGTGGACCGGAGGTCAGAGTGGTCTCCCGTGCCAAAACCGCCGTCATACCTCTGATATCTGAGTATCCACCTGACTGTCGCTTCCATGCCCTCCGTGATTCCAAGCATGCCAAGCATGGCGGAAACTCGGTAGCGAGTGTCACTATGAGAATCGCTCGCGCGATCTCTAGTATCTATTTGTTCAAGGCGATAGGTTCTTATGCACAAGTAGGAGAGGTTTTCAAGAACGGAAAGGCGTCTGCAAATGAACAAGACAAAAGTCCTTTTCTTATGTACGCATAATTCAGCCCGATCGCAGATGGCCGAAGGGTTGCTTAGGCATTTCTACGGTGGAAGGTACGAAGTCTTCAGTGCAGGATCAAGCCCGACGCAAGTCCATCCCTTGGCCATCAAGGTCATGGCCGAGATGGGAATAGACATTTCCAATCACACTTCCAAGAGCATCGAAGAGTTCCGAAACAAGGACATCGACATAGTTGTAACTGTTTGCACTAGCAGTGCGAAGGTGATCTGTCCATTTTGCTCCCCACCGATAACTGGAGGCAGACCCGAGATAATTGAAACGACGTTGCCTGGAGCAAAGCATTACCTCCAACACGGTTTCACCGATCCGTCCGAAGTTGATGGGAGTGACGACGAAAGGATTTCAGTCTTTCGACGCACGAGAGACGACATCAAAAAGTGGATACTAGACTATTTCGCTGATCTAAGAACAGAGGGCTCGGATAGTCGTACATAGAGCCATTTCCACTGCGCGCGACTGAATGTTGTTGCAACGAAATGCCTATTTCACTTCAGTGAAGCGCAGAATTCTCGAACTCTGTCAGATGCATTGGGCATCAGAGGTTCACCGTGCCCGCTGAGCATCACATCAAAGTCCAGCTTAGAGATCTTCTCTATGGATTGCATCGTCCGCTCCATGTCTGCGGTGAATCTTTCGGGCGGACCGCTTATCCTTCCTTCTGAGAACCTCAAGGTGTCGCCGACGAAAAGCAAGCTTCTTTCTTGATCGAGTAAAGAAATGCTTCCAGGAGTATGTCCGGGCGTGTGGATGACTGAGAGCCCGGCAATCTTGTCGTTTTCCTTCAGGATCATATCAGGTTGAACCGGTGTGAATCCGACGAAATGCGAAACACCTCCGAAAAGACTTCCAGTGATGCCCCTGGGTCTCGGCAACACTCTCCTCCCTGCAACAAAGTCAGCATCCTCCTCATGAATTGCAACCTTCGCGTTCGTAAGCTCTTTGAGTTCGTGTGCGCCTCCAACATGATCAATATGGCAGTGCGTCAGCAGGATCTTCGAAATGCTTGAGGGCTGTCGGCCAATCGCACGGACATAATCCACAATCTTTCCGGCACTCTTTGGCATTCCGGTGTCAATGACAGCAAGCTCCTCCCCCCTTGTCATCACGTAAACGTTGCCGTTGATTCCTTGCACGTGATGCACACCTTGAATGATCTCCATCCAAACCACTCTCCGAGCGGCTGACCCTATACTGCGGTCTCCAGGCGAAGCACGCCTATAAGGATTGTCAGAGAAGCCTCGGCCATAACCTATGGTCTCACCACAGCACGGCCTAAGGAGCACACAGATAGCCAGTTCCCCATCGCTAGGGGGCTTCAAAGGCTCTGCCAACAATGCGTTGCTCTTGCGCGTTGGGTTGCTGAGGAAATTCGACGCCATATTTATAAAACTGCCATCTGAACCGTTTGATGAGAGGAAAAATGGACGAAAAAGTCAATCCATGGGAAGTCTTCATGAATGAAGAGCCCGAAGTTGTGAAAGCCTACCAAGAAATGATGAAACGTGCGAACAAGAACAACGTTCTCGACAAGAAGACAACAGCGCTGATCCATGTTGGCATATGCTCCACTATTCGAGAAGCGGGCGCGCTGCGTCATTTCGTCGGCCAGGCATTCGAGGCCGGGGCAACGAAGGAAGAAGTGAAAGCAGCTGCCTTGCTGGCTTTCTCCACGGGGGTTTCCTCCGCGGAACTGAGCCTACCCATAATCCTCGACCTTGTCGAGAAAAGTCAGCATAAGTAGCACGCGTCTGAGAAGATCCTTGAAACCGCAATCGAACCGGTCGTGCGTGCAGGGCGCAACTCCGCAATCAGCTTCACGGCAGCTCTGTTATTGCGCCGCTACCTTACCTTCCACCAGATCGACCCGTATTGTTATGTGTGGCCGGGTATCACAGCCCCCTGTGTATATCTGTTGAAGTTGAAGCCCACCACTTGCTTGTCTGGAAGGGCATCGAGGATCTGCTTGACTATCTGGAACCCCCAGTCTTATATATCAAGTTTCAGAGTCAGCATCCGATGAAAACCATGGAAGAAGGATCCATCGTTACGATGCCGATCAGGTCCACGATCAAGTCCATCTGGAATCACAAAGTCGCCATCTTGATAATACTAGCAACTGTAGCTACCCTCACGGTCGCTGCTTTAGGATTCGGAACGGTAGGAACAGGGGAGGCAGTGATCCTCGTAGATCCGATTTTCAAAAGCATCAGTCCAGAGGCAACGCTCGGGCCTAGCTTCTACGTGAAGTGGCCCTGGGCCAGTGCCATCCGCATCATGTATTCGATCCAATCCGTTTCGATGGAAACAGAATACGTACAAACGTCTCCGAACTTCTGGGCAGTGTCGAAGATTGGCGACTACCCAGGCATAAACGTGCTGTCGAAAGATGGGCTCCAAATTGAAGTGGACATACAGATCAGGTGGAGCCTAGATCCGACGAAGCTCGTAGCCCTCTTCAGAAACTATCCAGCCCTAGATTACAAGGGTGTAGTCATAACCTCAGTCACGAGGGAAGTCGTCAGAGATGCCATAGCCCAGTTCACAGCCATAGAAGTGGTCGAGAAAAGAGCCAACATAACGGTAGCGATCCAGCTCCAGCTAAAGGAAGCACTCATGAAAGAGCCGTCACTGGCGGGGGCGATAAACACGCTGGAAGTTGATCTGAGGAACGTAGACCCACCTTTTTCGTTCCTCCAAGCAGTCGCAGCAAAAATCACGGCTCAACAGAAAGCACTGGAGGCGGAGTACAACAAGACGGCACAACTGACCCTTGCCAACGCCACAGCGCAAAAACAGCTGATCTTGGCCAAAGCAAATGCACAGGCAATGGAGATAACAGCCAATGCCACAGCTCGTTCCATCTACTACATCACTAGATTGGCTTCTACGGACGCAACTACTTCAGAGAGGCTTACGGAACTCTACTTGACACTGGAAGCATTGAAAGTGATCGCCGCAACAGACTCTAGACTTATCCTGCTGTGGGGAACACAAACACCTGGACTGATCATACCGCCACAATAGAAGAAGGGGTATCTTAAGCCCCCTCTTTTTTTTACTCGATTTCTTTTGTCGAAATCAAGGAAGAGATCCGTGTAGACATAGACATCCTCGTAGACCAAGTGGGCACTCCGGAGTATGGCAATTGCACAAACCCCCCAGATCTTGGCCCTCAGCTCGACCGCGCATGACAGATGACCTGTCTACAGGCTGACCTTCCTGCCAGTTTTCATGCTCTTGACCTCGGCCAAGCAGATCTCTAGCGACTGCCTGGCTTCCTCCGGTTTGATCTCGTCGGGCTTTTCGCCCTTTTCGAGGCAGTCGATGAAGTACCTGAGTTCCTCGTAGTACCCACCGAGCTCAGAGATGTTGCCCGTCGTGACTCCTGACTCCGTTCCCGCGCTCGCCAGGTCTGGGCTGTAGGGGTCCCTGTTTCGCTGGAATACCGTTAGGGTAGGCTTGCGGTCCGAGTAGTACGTCACGGTCGCGTCCTCCAAGAAACACTCGTAGGACATCACGAAGGGGTAGCCCTGCAGCGGGAACCAGCCCCCTATCGCCAGGGCGACCGCTTTCCTGCCATAGTCGTATGTCGTCTGAATGTGATCTATCCATCCGGTCGACATTACGGCCTTGGGCCTTCCGAGAACGTGGGTGATGAAGTCGGTGTCGTGGATGTGAAGATCAACAGTGGCGCCACCTGCCTTGCTGACATCAAGGGTCCACTTCTTCCACCCCCACTCTGGCTCCGAGGACAGCCTCAAGCACCTGATGGCCCTGATTCTGCCGAACTCCTTCGCCTTCACCTTTCCGGCCAAGTAGGCCCACTCCGGCCAGAACCTCATCACATGTGCTATCATGAGTTCAACACGGTTCTTCCTCGCAGCCCTGATCATCTGATCAGCCTGTGTGAGATTCAGGGCCATGGGCTTCTCACATATCACGTGCCTTCCGCTCTCAGCAGCCTGGATTGCCGCCCCAGAGTGAAGATACGTGGGAAGCGTGACGTCTACGACTTGCACCTCCGGATCCTTGAGCATGTTTTCGAGGGAGCTGTAAGGTCTGGCGCCGTGTTTCTCAGCGAAATCTGACGCCCTGTCAGGCTCTATGTCAGCGACAGCAACCACCTTCGACTTGGGAATCACGCGGTAGGCGTTCGCATGGGTGTTACCCATGAAGCCTGCGCCAACTATGCCAACGCCGATTGTCATAGCAGTCGACCTACGCTGGGTCATCGGTTGAGTTAAATGTGTTTGCTGTTCGATGCGTCTGCTCTGATAGCGAATCTGGTTTGCTCAGATGGGAGCGAAACTACTCCCCGTCGGAGCCAACGACCTCGTCATGACATCCTCGATTACCCCTCTGTTCTCTTGGGGGTTGGTGATTGCATCCACGACCTTGGACCAGTCCGCCGTGCCTATCTGGTTGAGTCGATCGCATGCCGCTCTGATAGCGTTGACGTTGAGGGCTATGGCTCTCTCGACAGGCATTCTCTCGGGGTTGATGTCTATCCCGAAGTACTCTGAGTAGCCATGCATCTTCATGACAACGAGGGCAGCATACATCTGATCAATTCCAAGTACGCCAACGTTCAGATCCTGATCGTAGTTGCCGAGTGGTTGGCTGTTCCAATGCGTGTGTGCGAGCCTTCCTTCCCTCATTGCCGATGCAAAGGCATAAGCGAGTTCCTCGTGCCCCATCATCACGTGACCCACTTCAGGGTTCAGGCAGACCATGGCGTGACCTTGTTCGAGGAGTCTTCTGTTCTCTTCATGCTTCAACAGCGATTCAACGTTCCTCGCCATGAGCAGACCGTTGGCCGTGTTCCTGTAGATGTTGTTCCCTCTCGGCTCGTATGGCTTCGGTTCAATAGCGATCCTTGTCCCGGGTACTGCGTCCATGACTTGGGCCAGGGCGGACTCGAATCTGTTCCACATGCCGTAGAAGTCAGTACCGAAGGGATTCTCGTAGCCATCTATGCCAGGCCAGACAACCATGAACGCTGCTCCGGCTTCCTTCCCAATCCTCAGGGCATCCGTTGTTCTGGCAATGGCATGAGACCTGACATCTGGAATCGGGTTGGAGAGTGACCCGAACTCGTACCTCTTCTCGTAGAAGATATTCGGGCCCACGTTCACCAGCCCTATCCCTGTCTCTTTCTCAAGATCCTTGAACTCGTCAATGTTGTCCCAGTTGATCTCATTCGGGAAGTGGGCTTCTAGCTTGAAGCTCGAGTTGACGACCCCCTTGTCCCTCATGCCACGAACAACGTTCAGGATGTCCTCTGTGGTGCCTGGCTCAACGTATCTCTCATGAAATCTACCTCCAGCTGGGAAGAAGTACCACACCCCCAGCGAGAATTTGGGATTGAGCTTGAATGTTGAAAGCTGCTCGACCAGCTCTTCCCGACCCCTTATCTTGGACTGACCCCTGAGATCCCTGAGCATGTCGTTTCGATGGTGAAGGTACGGCCTAAGTTCTTAACACTGATCCCGCGGAATGGGCGGATCTACTCCTTGAGCTTGCCAGCTAGCTCGAGGGTATTTCTGATCAGGTCCTTTAGGAGTTGCGATGCCATCTCATCCTTCAGTGTCCAGTCGGGAGCAAAGGCCTGGGCAGCGGACCTGATGAATATCTGCGGTTGCGGGACGACGATAACGTTCAGAGCCTCTAGAATGACACGTAGGTGCGTCTGACTGCGGACGGTGCCGAGGATGCTCGTGGAGGCCCCAAAGATGGCTGCCGCCTTGCCGTCCAAGGAGTTCTTCCCCCTTGAAAGCCAATCGATCGCGTTCTTCAGGGCCCCCGTGATCGAGTAGTTGTACTCGGGGGTCGCGATCAGCAAGACATCGACCTTCTCAATAGTCGCCTTGAGCTGCTGAACAGAGACCGGAAGTCCCTGTGCTTCGATGTCACCATCATAAATGGGCAGTGCGAGCTGCTTGAGGTCGACTTCTTCGACAGATGCACCGAGTTCGGATGCGAACTTCTTCGCGACCTGCAGAATCTTGCGGTTATATGATTCCTGTCTCAGGCTACCCGCGATCGCAACGACCTTGAGCTGTCTCACGACCCAACAGAGTCCGCCAGTGTATATATCGGTTGACTCTTTATGGGCGAGACCCTCAGAACGGCACCCGATGCGGTAATTGGTCTGAGAGCGGGAAAGACAAATAGGCAACGCGAGAGTCCATACAAGCACTTGAAACGCAGAGCCGTGGTCTTCCTCCTTGATGGGTGTCGTCCAGACTACCTGACCAGAACGAAGACAAGGACGATTGGTCGCATGATGAACGAGGGCGTAGTGGTTGACGACTGCAGGACGGTCTTTCCGAGCTTGACTGGTACTTCGCACACTACGCTCGCCACGGGCCTGTACCCGGTCACGCATGGAATCACAAGCGGGATACGTTACGACAGAGGCTGCGGGCAGGTTCGCGAGACTTGGATGAGCAGCTACCAAGGCAGGTCAATAGCCGAGCTGTTGAGAGATCGAGGGAGTGTTGTCGCGTCAGTCGAGGAGTTCACTCTCTTCACGAGAGGGGCTGATCTGTACGTCAACGTCCCGTCACACAGCATCGGAGATGTCGCACGGTTCGCCAAGATAGCCATCGAAACCAAGCGTCCTCAGGTTCTGTACGTCGTGTTCTTCGCCGTCGACGATGCGGGTCATCTGAACGGGCCAAGCAGCCGTAAGGTGGATAGAACCATCAAGGAGGTTGATGATGCGCTCGGTCAGCTGACCAAGTCGATTGAGAGGTCAGGTGGATCGGACGAACTGCTGTATGTTCTAGCGAGTGATCATGGGATGGTCCCAGTTTCCAGAGATCTCTTCAGTCGTCTTGAGGCTGCGATCGTTGACGTTGACAGAGACATACTTTTCAGGTCGTTCGGCAGATTCGTACAAATCTTCCCTCATGAGGGAACTCAGCAGAAGGAAGTCGTCCGATCAGTCGCACGAGTGGAGGGAGTCGACGTTGTCTTGGAGGATTGCGAGCTGAGGGCTTTGAACACTGGCGACGGAAGCTCACAAGGCGTTATTGTGTCGCTCAAGACGGGCTTTTCCTCCTTCCCACGTCTGCAACCTAAGCTACCCGGATATCACGGTGGGCTCGAGGACTTGGAGACAAGGGTCCCGCTGATCTTCTATGGCCAATCAGTACCTCATCTCAGGCTTCCCTTTGCTGAAACCGTGGATGTCGTCCCCACAGTGGCAGCACACCTCGGGCTGCGCGGGGCGGCGTTCGATGGCGTCTCACTTCTTCGACTCTGGTCCAGACTCGGCATGAGGGGCAATGAAGTAGGTGATAGTCTGGTGCGGCTCGGGGAGACGTATACCCAACGTATTCAACTGATCCGTGCCTTGTCAGGGCTCAAGAAGGAGTACGCCAATGACGGATTGACTGCAGGTGAACTCAGGATGAATGCCGATCGCATTTCGACGGAGTTGCTGCGCCTAAACTCGAGGTCCGCGAGCATCAGGAGATCCATTGGCGTGAGAAGATAGCAGGCGGAGATCCTTCGATCACTCAACCCTGCAACTCCTTATATTTGATTCAGGCCCCCCTGCGCTTTGATGGTCAAGAGGCTCATCGAGGCGTTTGGATCAGACTTCGAGAAAATGAGTGGCCGTGAACTGCTTGAGTCCATCTCTCTGGCCGAGGGTAGGGCGGTTATGGCCGAAGTAGGGCCAGAGCAGAGGAACCTGGGGGGCATAACCTCAGCGGAGATCGCGGTCGCATTCGGAGCCGATATGGTCGTCCTGAACACCTACGATACGATTAACCCAAATCTCACAGGCCTGCCCCCAGCCACGTCTCAACGTGACAAGCCCACCCTGACCAGAGTCAGAGATTTGGCCGGCGTTCCGATTGGTCTGAACTTGGAGCCCGTCGACTCATCCGCGGTTGTCCAGGAGAAACTAAGTCTACCTGAAGGGAGGAAAGCCTCCGCCCAGAACGCCCTCAGGGCAATGGAACAAGGGGCGTCTTTCATATGTCTGACTGGGAACCCGCGCACAGGAGTGACAAATGCCACCATCAGGCGATCATTGGCCGAGCTGAGGAAGGCCGTTGGCGACAAGCTGATTTTGATGGGAGGCAAGATGCACTCGGCGGGCGTGGCAATCGAGGCCGGTGCCCGCATCGTCTCAGGAAGCGACATCGCCGGGTTCGCCGAAGCAGGATGTGATGTTGCCATGTTCCCGGCTCCAGGGTCTGTGCCGGGAATCGACCAGGCCATCCTGAGGAGTTGGGTGAACAACGCGCACGACAACGGAATGCTTGCCATGTCGTGCTTGGATCTTGCCATCGAGGGCTCGGACCTGGACACAATAAGGAGAATAGCTCTGTACTCGAAGATGGCAGGGGCGGACCTTAGTCACATCGGAGACGCCGGGTTCAATCTGTTTCCGGAGAACGTGATGGCCTATTGTGTCACCCTAAAGGGCAAGTATCACACCTACAGAAGGATGGCAGCATCGCCGGCCCGATGATCACGATCACACTGAGCCTAAGGAAGTTGGAGGTTTATTCCGTCTAGGCAGACCCGCGTGTGACCGATTCCCGGAGTTCGGAGATTGCGGCGGTGATGTCCCCGGTGCGGTATATGGCAGTCCCTGCAACCAGTATGTTTGCACCGGCGCGTACGGCCTGTGGGGCGGTCTGGGGGTCTATGCCGCCGTCGACCTCAATGTCCAGTTCCAGTCCGGCGGTCTGAAACCTCCTTCTTGCCTCTTCGATCTTCGGTAGCACACTCGGCAGGAATGGTTGACCTCCGAGCCCCGGGCTGACCGTCATGGCCAACATGTAGTCCAAGTGACTGAGGGGGCACTCTATCGCTTCTAGGGGGGTCGAGGGATTGAGTGCGACCCCTGCCTTCGCCCCCATTCCTCTGATCCTCTCAAGGGTTCTGTCCAGGCGCCGGGTGGCCTCAGGGTGTATGGACATCATGTCGATGCCTGATCCTTCGAGCTCCCGTATGAACCATGCCGGATCTTCTACCATCAGATGGACGTCAACCGGAAGGCGTGTGACCTCCCTGATGGCCTTCACTATCATGGGACCCACGGTCATGTTGGGCACAAAGCGCCCGTCCATAACATCGACGTGTATGATGTCTGCCCCCCCGCGCTCGGCCCTCCCGATCTCTTCACCCAGTCTTGTGAAGTCGGCCGAAAGTATCGACGCAGCTATCTTTATGGGCTTCGTGGTCAAGCTAGTTTCGCCAGTTCCCTGAAGTTCAGCCTCAACGACTGATATAGCTTCGTGTACATCTGGTAATGTCGGTTGTACAGTTCGACGTTCTCGGGCTTGGGCTCTACCAGTCCGCTCGTCCTGACGGCCTTGTCGCATGCCTCCTCGACGCTTCTGTACGTTCCGACCCCGACGCCTGCGATGAGGGCAGAGCCAAACGCTGGTCCTTCCTCGGCTTCCATCCTGTGGAGTTCGACTCCATACACGTCGGACTGGATCTGACACCAGAGTTCACTCCTTGCTCCGCCACCGGAGGCCCTCACTTGCGCTATTGATATCCCCAGGCTCTTCATGATCTCGAGTGAATCCCTCATTCCGAAGGCTACCCCTTCCATGATGGCCCTGACGAGGTGTCCCTTGCCCGTTCTGAGGCTGAGTCCGAAGAAGACTCCCCGAGCATCCGGGTCCTTGTGAGGCGTTCTTTCGCCGCTGAGATAGGGCAGGAAAAGCAGTCCCTCGCTGCCAGGGGGAAGCTTTGAAGCTTCCGACGTGAGAAGATCGTATGGATCGATCGAGCGTGCTTTTGCGGCTTGGACCTCCTGTGAGCCGAGCTTGTCCCTGAACCACCTCATCGATCCCCCGGCTGACAGCATCACCCCCATCACGTGCCACTTGCCTGGCACAGCATGGCAGAATGTGTGCAGTCTACCTTCTGGGTCGACCTTCACTTCGTCGGTGTGAGCGAATACGACCCCTGATGTCCCGATCGTGGCGGAGATCACTCCAGGTCTCACGATGCCGTTTCCAAGAGCTCCAGCCGCCTGGTCTCCTCCTCCGCCCACAACGGGCGTGCCTACTCTCAACCCGGTCTCATCGGAAGCCCCTCGACAGACCTCGCCCGTCGTGGCCGTGGATTCATGGACATCCGGGACCATTGCGAATGGTATGTCCAGTCTTTCCAAGACCTCCTCCGACCACTTCCTCTTCCTCACATCGAACAGTGAGGTCCCTGATGCATCGGACACCTCCGTCGCATATGTGCCGGTCAACTTGAACCGGACGAAGTCCTTGGGCAGCAGCATCTTCCTCGCGCGCGAGTAAATGCTCGGTTCATTCTGCCTCACCCATATCAGCTTCGGTGCTGTGAAGCCTGCCAACACCGGATTGCAGGTAAGCCTAATGGTCTCACGCTCGCCGCCGAGCTTCTCAGTTATCCACGCGCACTGCTCAGCCGTTCTCTGGTCGTTCCACAGGATAGGATTCCTGAGAACCTTCCCCACAGCGTCGAGGAGCACGAGCCCGTGCATTTGGCCAGTCAGACCGATACCCTCTACCTCGCCCGGGTCGACCTCCGCTGATGCTAAGGCCCTTCGAATTGCGTTTGCGCTCGCCTTCCACCAGTCGCCCGCGTCCTGCTCTGACCAGCCGAGTCTTGGCACAATAAGCGGATACTCCTCAGTCGCTCTCGAGACTACCTTACCCGTTTCATCTATCACCACGGCCTTTGCTCCGGTCGTTCCCAGGTCAAGACCCATGAGGCGCGTCATGCTTCTCGTCCTCTGTGGATTCGCGTTCCTGCTCCGACTCCTTTGCCCTGGTCAGCCAGCAGGCGGTCCAAGTTCTCTCTCGTGACTGTTGTGGTAGCCCCCACGCCCATCGTGCAGACAGCTCCCGTCGCTTGGCCTACAGTCAGCAAGTGCTTCATGCTCTCCAAGTCGAGGCCCGATGCCAGCTTTCCTAGAAGGTTGCCTCTTATCATCTCTGTGATGATGCCAGCACAAAAGGCATCTCCAGCTCCAGTCGGGTCGACAGCGTCGACCTTGAACGGAGTCTGTTCCATGGAAACCCCGCGAGAATCCTGCAGTGTGGCCCCTTTCATTCCAAGAGTGACAAAGACCGTCCTTGCGCCCATAGTGATCAATCCATTCTTCGCCTCATCCAATCCCTTTGTCCCGGTGATGTTCATCGCCTCTTCGTCATTGCAGTGAAAGATGTCAGTCCACTTCAGAGGTCCGCGGATGAAGTCCCAGCCCTTCCCATAGGGCGCGGCCAAGTCCACGAAGGTGACGCATCCGAGCCGTTTCCCCTCCTCTAGCACTTCAGCGAGCCTCTCATCGAGCCTCCCGCAGATCCCAACGGCCACGTACAGCAGGCTCGGTTTCTCCCTCCGGAGAACTGACAGCAGCTCATCTGGATCGAAGTACCAACTGGCCCCGAGGTCGACATGGAACCTTCTGTCCTCGCCCTTCACGACGAGTATGGCATCGGAAGTGGTTCCGACACCCGAGACTCTCTTGAGGTGAGTGATGACTCCTCTTTCCCTGAGGGTCTTCTCCATGAAGTCACCGAACACATCAGTCCCAACAGCCCCGACTAGGCCGACTTCGCCCCGCGCGATCCCCAGCTGAAGCAGGTCAACCGATACGTTGGCCGGATGCCCACCGATGGCTAGACGTATGCCAATGGGCGCGAACGTGACCTCGCCTGGATCGGACACCTTTGGAAGGTCAGCGGCTATTACGTCCGCCACGAGAAAACCCGCAGTGAGGACCTGCAATTCCTGTCTACCCCGCTACTCCGTTCCCACCCAAGTTCCCCGCTCAGAAGACCTGATGATCGCATCCATTATCTGGTTGTTCTTCATGCCATCATGGAAGGTGGCACCCAGCGGTGCAACGCTTTCGTCATCGACAATGCACTTGATGAGGTGATAGACTTCGTGAACCATCGCGTGTTCCCAGCCAATGGTGTGCCCGTGCGGCCACCACCTGTCATAGTACGGGTGGACGCTCTCCGTCACCAAGACAGTCTTGAATCCCCTCTCATCCACTGGGTCCGATGTCTTGTATACGTCGAGCTCGTTCAGCCTCTCAAGGTTGAAGTTGATCGTACCCTCGGAGCCGTGGACTTCTATCCTCTGGAAGTTCTTCCTTCCTGCACAGAACCTGGACGCTTCCGCGCTTCCAATTGCACCGTTCGAGAACTTCAACATGGAAATGAACGCGTCGTCGACGTCGACCTTCCCTGTCCTCCTGGGATCATCAGGCAAGGGCCTTTCGCTGACGAAGGTTTTCGTCAGTCCGCATACTTGTGACACTTCTCCCACAAGAAACCGAGCCAAGTCAAGGACGTGCGCCCCCAAGTCACCCAGAGCACCTGCTCCAGCGATGTCCTTCCTCAACCTCCACACCAGCGGGAACTTCGGATCCATGATCCACTCCTGTAGGTAGACCGCCCTGAACTGAAGGACCTTGCCTATCTCGCCCCGTAGGATCAGGTCCTTGGCAAACTGAACGGCGGGGATGAACCTGTAGTTGAAGGCAGTCATGTGCTTGACCTTTGCCTTCTCTGCCACTTCGTACATCTTCTTGGCTTCCTCGTAGTTCATGGCCAGCGGCTTCTCGCACAGGACGTTCTTGCCGTTCTCTATTGCCTCGATGCAAGGGTCTAGGTGAAGGTTGTTCGGTAGACCGTTGTCTACCAGCTCCACTTCGGGATCTGCAGCAACCTGCTTCCAGTCGGTCACGGCCTTCGCGTATCCGTATCTCCGTGCAGCCTCCTCGACAGCCTGCTTGTTCCTGCCACAGATCGCAACCAGACGTGGCCTTGCGGGAGGCGGATAGAAGAAGATCGGCATCCTGAGGTAAGCGTTGCTGTGGGCCTTCCCCATGAAGGCATAGCCCAGCATTCCCACGCCTATGTCCCTGATGGGCCTTGCCTCGCCCGTGGTCTGACCCATGGTCACGAAACCAACTTTCTTCTCTTGCTGCGGCATCTCGCGTTGATGGTCGCGTCAAAGCTGATAAGACTTCGGAAGGCCTCCTGACTCAATCTGAGCCAAGCTAATACTTGCGATGAAAACAAGAAAAAACAAAAAATTGCTTAGTCTCGCTATGAAGCTAGATGCTCTTAGAACCTTCTATGCTTCGTATAGCAATCCTTACAATACACTGGCCTGCCCTCTGTTGGCTTGAACGGGACTTCAGTTTCCTTACCGCAATCTGAGCAAGTTACCTTGGTCATCTCTCTGGGCCTGCCATATCTTTCACCACTCATACTATTTCACCTCCTTGTGTTTTGTGTCACGCGAAAGCGCACTTCCGAAGTTGTGCCTCGAATGTGAACCTCCGGTGCGCTTAGGGTCGCTCTGAGTCCTTATTAAGGCTATGCTTCTCTGAAGTCTGCGAACGCGGGTTAGACATATTGTGTATTCTACCACCAGACCTTCTCGAGTGGCGCCTTGATGACCAGCGGCTTGAGGAAGGCTATTGTCTTCTCGCAGCCGTCTTCCCTGCTCATCACTGGATCCTCGTGCTCGTAGGACAGGACGTAGTCGTACCCCACCTCTAGAAGCGCGGTCATCACTCGTTTCCATTCTACCTGGCCCCACCCGACGACCCGGAACCTGAACCCTCTGTCCGGCCTCATCCAGCCACCTGTGGGAATGACCCCCGATGTTGGAAGGTTCTCCTTTGGGAGTTCCGCATCCTTGGCGTGGGCGTGGTATATCCTGTCGCCGAAGCGCTTGATGAAGATCACCGGGTCTATCAGTTGCCAGACGAAATGAGATGGGTCGAAATTGAAGCCGAACTCCTTCCGCCTATTGACCGCCTTGAGTGCCATTTCTGCGGTTTCTATGTTGTACGCCAGCTCCTGGGGGTGGACCTCGTGAGCGAACTTCACACCATGCTCCCTGAAGGTGTCGAGGATCTCGCCCCATCTCTGAGCGAACAGGTTGAAGTAGCTCTCGTACATCTTCTCATGAGCTGGCGGGAAGACGTACCAGGCTCCCCAGTTCGGGACACCTATGAACCCGTTCACAACCGGGACATCGAGGGCTGCTGCGGCCATGGCGGTCTTCTTCATCCTCTCGACACCGTACTTCGTCTTCTGTTCCGGCGTTCCCTTGAACCAGTCGTCGGTCGATGAGTCTTGGGGCCCGAGCACCAATTGCCCTTCTAGGTGGTTGCTTAAGGCGGAGATCGTCATCCCGTGCTTCTCGACCATCTTCTTCAGCTCCGCGGCTCCACCGCTCAACACCTTGTCAAGGTCTATGTGGTTACTCCCCTTCCATGCAGCGATCTCAACTGCCTCGTAGCCCAGACCGGAGACATAGTTCAGGACATCTTCCAGAGGCCTCTCGTTGTACAACACTGAGAATATGCCAATCTTCATCCTCGTTCGGTTGTTCGAAGTGGATTCGGAAAATATAACACTTAGAGGCAGGGACAACGCGAAGGCCTTAACTACGATTCCGGCACCAGCTCTGTATGGAAATCCCGAGACCCGAGCATCCCCGCCCTGATTTCCAGCGCTCGAACTGGCTGAACCTGAACGGTCCTTGGCAGTTCGAGATAGATCAAGCATGTAGCGGAGCTGAGCGCGGATTCACATCGGGGAGGGAGTTCTCGAAGGAGATCATCGTCCCGTTCCCGCCGGAGAGCAGACTCTCAGGAATCCACGAACTCGATTTCATGAGATCGGTCTGGTACCGGAGACGAGTAAGGCTGTCGGGTTCCCGTAATGCGGGGAGGTGTCTTCTGCGGTTCAGTGCAGTTGACTATGAGGCCGACGTCTGGGTGAACGGACACCAGGTCGGACACCACAAGGGAGGTTACACGCCCTTCGCGTTCGACATCACCGAGGTCATCGACAACGAGGATGAAGCCGAGATTGTGGTTCACGCGTTGGACGACAACAGGACCGGTCTGCAGCCGTGCGGAAAGCAAAGCACCAGGTATGAATCGTGGGGTTGCCACTATACCAGAGTGACGGGCATATGGCAGACTGTGTGGATAGAGGAGGTCCCGAAGACCTACATCAACCACTTCCGAATCATCTCGAATGCTGGTACTGACCACGCTCGCCTCGAAGTGGAGTTCGCAGGCAATGTCGCCGGTGGCCAGATACATGCGTTTGCGCTAGCGGACGGCAAGGAAGTAGCCAGCTCACAGGGCCCGGCCACATTCCCTTCCACGAGCCTGCGCTTGGAGATCCCTGGACCGAGGACATGGAACCCGGAAGATCCGCAACTCTATGGTCTGCGCCTGGAGCTGGAGTTGCACGATGGAGAAAAGGATGTGGTCCAGTCACACTTCGGCATCAGAACTGTCGGGATCAGAGGCGACAGGATCTTCCTGAACGGCGAGCAACGCTTCCTTCGTATGGTCTTGGATCAGGGATACTACCCCGACGGAATCTACACCGCGCTGTCTGATGAGGCGCTGAGACGAGACATTAAGATCTCCAAGGAAATGGGCTTCGACGGTGCTAGATTGCACCAGAAGGTCTTCGAGCCGCGCTTCCTGTACTGGTGTGACGTGCTTGGATACTTGGTTGCGGGAGAGTACGGGGACTGGGGTGCTGACCTGGGGAACTCTACGGCTAGGGAGGTAATCATCAGCGAATGGCCCGCTGTGGTACGGAGGGACTTGAACCACCCGTCGCTGATACTCTGGACTCCTTTGAATGAGAGAGCGTTCGAGGAAGGTGACGCGGTAGTGCCGGGGTTCCTGAGACAAATGGCTGAGCTGACCCACGCATTGGATCCGACCCGGCCTGTGATTGACACTAGTGGCTACATCCACGTTCAATCCGACATTCACGACGTTCACGACTACGAGCAAGATCCGAAGGAGTTCGGGGCTCACTTCGACAAGTTCGGCAAGACAGGCTCCTATTCGGACCTCCAGCAGCACTACAAGGAGCAGGGCGACCCTTACCGAGGTCAACCGTTCATGGTCAGCGAGTACGGGGGGACTTGGTGGAGTCCCGATGCGCAGGAAGATGAGACGCGATGGGGATACGGGAACAGACCGGGGTCGCGGAGCGAGTTCATTGAAAGGTACCGCGCCTTAACGGGTGTCCTCCTCTCGAACCCGAGGGTCTCAGGCTTAGCGTACACTCAGTTGTACGATGTTGAGCAAGAGGTGAACGGCCTCTACACGTACGACCGAAAGGCCAAGTTCGAAACCGGAGTGATCCGCGAGATCAACAGGCGACGCGCTGCAGTCGAAGGTGAATGACACCCAACCGAGGTCACGTAGTCACGGGCCTACTGCAGGATAGTAGATGAACAAGTGACCTATCCTGTCGCTTTCTCCCATGTAGATTTCCCCCGACGAGCCGATGGTCATGCAGTCGAATTCATAGCCGTGCCATTCCTGATCTGAATGCGCCAGAGGGATGCCGAGGTCGCGAAGGTCACCGGACGTTGGATCGTATCTGAACAGGTGAGCAACTCCGCCTGCTCTTCCTGATATGCCGTAGACCCTGCGGTCGCGCTCAACAGCTATCGCTCTCGTTCGGGGCTGTGATGTTGGTTTGCCCAGAGAAATGACCTGCCGCGTCACGGGGTCGAACGAGAAAAGCACGCCGTCTGCTGTTCCCCCGCCGTATATCTTCCCAGAGGATCGGTCGAGGGCAAGAGCATCAACCTTGTTGTAGAGTTGACGCCCTGCCAATGAAGGTATGGCGAGATCGAGCTGTCTGATCGTTCCTTTTGAGGGATCAAACTCGAACAGTCCCCCCCACCTCTTTCCGCCGTAGACGAGCCCGTCGCATCCGACGACCAAGCAGTCCGAGAACTCGCCCAGCTCGTCCACAGGCCCGATCAACTTGGACGAACGGGTCTCAACGTCCATGGTGAAGAACGTTCCCGTGGTCGATGTGATGCCGTATACCGTGTTCCTTGCTTCGTCGTAAGTCAGGCACGCTACGCCCTCATCTCTCTTGGGTAGATCAAGTGATTCGAGTACTGGCCTGGACGGTTGCCATGTGAGGGTCTCTTGGTAGTCCGTCCTGAAACTGACGAGCTTCCCCGGCCCTCGCCCTCCGGCTTGCTTTCGTGTGGCTGCCAGTACTGTCCCATCTCTGCAGACGACGACGGAGTTCTTGGCGACTGAACCTTCATCAAAGGTGCATAGATCGACTACTCTGTCAACATCGGGATCGTAGATGAACAGATGCGACCGCGCGCCCGAGGTCGCGCCAACGATCCTGCCTGTGGGGTCAACCTCCAGCGAAGTCACAGCGGATTCGCCGGGTGGAATGGGCTTGACGACTCCCTTCCAGCCCAAGTGCCGCATCACGATTCTGCCTTCTCTCACGTACGCGGATCTATCGTACTCGCTCATGGCCCAGCCCAGCATGGCTTCTTTCTCGTCAGGCTTGGCAGTTGACGGCGGGCGAATCTCAAACGGAGGTTCCGGCCACTTCCTCCTGCCCAGGTCGTCCTCTAGCGACATCATCCCCACCTCCGCACATTGGCCAATGTCCACGTCTCCTTCCTACTGACTTCGGGACTGTAGGCGAAGATCCCGGTAGGTCTGCTCGCGCACGACGCGAAGTACAGGTTCCCGCCGAAGTCGGGCGTAGCTTTCGCGATGTATTCGGCAATGACTCCCTTGGAATCCAAGATTGGCCCCAGCTCCTCTCGCTCGAGCGTCTCGGTGTTCATCCTGATCAGGTACATCCCCTTGGGCTCCTTCCAGTGCACGTAAGTGGCGAAGTACAGAAAGCCGTCGGGCCCGAACACCAAACCGCCCGTGTGATGGTTCTGGAAGTCAGCCCAAGCTGGTCCAGCTTCATCTGGCCTGTACGCCCATCCCAAGTCGTGGATCTTCCCTTCGGGTCCATCTGAGGGATCGTACCTGAACAGGCGATTCTCCAAGAGCCTGATGTCCACGTTCCAATGCACTCCGTAGATGCTCTCGCCATCCGGCGAAGGAGCCGAGTCGTAGATCAAGTTGTAGGCCCCGTCGCGATATGTGGCATAGGGAAGCCTGACATCGAGATGCGCCAAGTGATCGTTCCCAGGGTCATACTTCACCAAGTAGCCCAAGTCGTCCACAGTGTATGCATTCTCGTCCTTATCTAGGAAAACGCTCTGGGGGTTGATGTCACCGATGCGCCCCAAATCCATGTACTCGTTCGACTCCAGGTCGAAAACGTAGAAGTGATCCCGCGGATATGTGACGCCGACCAGCTTTCTGTGGTTCTCGCACAGCGCCATGGCCCTGGATCCTTCGTTCGGAGACATGCTGCCGAAGTCTTCCACGTTTCCTGTGGCGGGATTGTAGTTGAAGATGTGGAATCCCGTGAACATCCTTTGTGGGTCGTCCCAGCAATTCCATGGTCTCCAGACGAATTCGCCAATCGGAGCTCCGGTGCAGTGGGTCGCCCCGTACAGTGTGCCGTCATCAGACGGTATCAGACAATAGTGGATCTTGCTGTGAGTCGCATGGCCGTTATCCGGCGGTTCATGCAGCGCTTGTGCCACGTCTAGAAGATAGTTCACGCGGTCTGCTTGGGGATCATAGGATACGAGGAAGACGCCGAGGCCACCGGTCATCTCCCCGCACACTCCGACGTAGACGTGCCCGTCCTTACCGGTAGTTATGGACCAGCAAGTGTCATGAACGGGCAACTTGGGAAAGAAGATGGGCTTCAGGGCCGAATGCCTGCGTGTGTTCACCCGGTCGGTCCACCTGCCTGCGTTAATAGGCGTTTGAGTGGCGCTTTCGTGCGAAAGTGATCAATAGATTGGGGCTAGGATCTCCCCAGATTGCAGCTGGCAGCGGATCCCGTCGAGATCATAGCTGCCAGGGTGCTGAGGCGGTCAGGATCTAGGGCGACGGTTCGCGCCTATCGCATTGGCGTGCGCTTGTTCGCCAAGTTTCTGGGTTTCACCTCGACAAGTCTCCTGCTGGGGCAAGATTTCAGACACTCATCCTCGGTCTTCCGTTCTTTTCTTTCCTTCCTGTTCAGATAGTGAGGGCAGTAGCCAATGTGAGAATAACACTTCCAGACCCACCACATCTTTCGCTTTGCCCTAGCCTTTCGTTTTCCCATTTCTGTTGTTCTCCTCCCTGTACTGGCACGAGCCGTGGAATATACACCACCGAACCCCGTTGCCTCTCCTGAACGCCGCCATCTCTTGCTGCTAGCGAAGTAGCGTTGAGGTACAGAGGGTCCTTAGGCACTCGCCCTTGGTCGGTTTGGGGCTCACGGAACCAGGTGGCATACTGCTACTTGGATTCCTCTCAAGAGTGCTATTAAGACTTGCCAACACTACTCTTATCGTCAAACTCTCAAGATATGACGACAGAACTTGCGCCACAACAGAGACTCGCCCAATTCTGTGGTCATAGCCGAGAGATATGACGGGCCGAATTGCCCCCTAAGGGAGATAACAGAGTTCTATCGGAAGTGCCCCTCCAATAGGCGTTAATCAGAGAGCGGAGTCACCAAGCTTAATAATTATGCGTGCCCGATTGATCCATGGTTGGCGCAGCCATGATTGCTTCCTGCCGCGGGGTGAGATTAGGATGAGCGGCAGTTACCCCGCAAGTGAATTGGCCAAGGTTCTGCCCTCCGCCTGGATGGAGGGATGGACCGGCGAGATGAAGGAATCGGAATCTGGGGAAGGACTGCTAGTCGTGAGTCTCGGAAGGTCAAATGACCTGCTGCCCAGTGGCAGGGTCAGACCATTGGTGGAGCTCAGAATCGAGGACAAGGAGACTCCGAGCAATGCTCTGGACTACGTCGACGAGCAAATGCAGGAGAATCCGATGGTGCAGCAGATAGCTGCGCAGATGGCATCGATGGGGTTCCCAAAAGCCGAGAGGAACACAATGGAGGACGGCGGAAGGAAGTACTTTGCGATCTGTGAGCCAGACTACGGTGATGTCGCGCATGCCAAGAAGAGCCAGAGGTTCATACTGACTCAGGGAAGGCTGATGATCGAGATTAAGGGCGATTTCAGTGTACTGACGTTCGACACCGCGAAGCAGATAGTCAACATGCTGGATCTCAGTGTGGAATTGAGGATCCCCCAGGAAGAGCCTCCAGCAGTGAGCACTCAAGCCGGCGCTGGAGGCCCGGCGGCGACGCCATTCGCCTCCGTTGCCGCGGAAGCCGCAGCAATCCAGAAGGAGACCGAGGAACTGGAGCGGCTCTATCGGGAGAAGCAGGTGCCGGAGGAGGAATATCAGAGACGGAAAAGCGAGCTTCAGTTGAGAACCATGGGGATTTCCACGGCGATGCTCGGCGTGTCCTCATATCTCACAATGGCCGGAGTGGGAGCGCAGGGCCTCGGGATCCCTCCGACTCTGCAACCTCTTTCACAGCAGAGACTGTGTCCCTCATGTGGAAAGGACGTAGGCAACGCGAAGTTCTGTCCTGACTGTGGGGCGAAGGTGGTCAGATCATGTCCTTCTTGTGGAAAGGACGCGGGGAGTGCGAAGTTCTGCCCGAACTGTGGAGCCAAGATCCCGGACTAGCACGCACGAGAATTTCGCCGAGCGATATGCCGAGCAGGTCATCCACTGATGACGATTTCCGCCCCGTTGATTAGGCCATAGGCCGCGAACTGATACTGATCGGTCCAGTTTCTCTCGTTGACGAACTCTCCCGGACCGGTCCAGGGGAGCTTGTCTCCTCCTCTGTGATGTAGAGGCCCGAACGTGTTCCGCAGCGAACTCACTACCTCGACCTCAAGCACGTTCTTTCCCTTGGTGACTGCATCCGATATGTCCAGCTCCCACGGTTGTTTCCAGAGGAAGCCCGTGGCACGACCGTTGAGCGACACGGAGAACAGCGTGCCTCTCGGGTTGTTCAACCTCAGGACGTACCTGGCCTTCTTGCGCATCGGGATTGTCATGTGTTTCTGGTACCTTAGCGTTCCACTGTAGAAGGGAAAGCCTTGGTCCACCCAACTCCCGTCCTTCAACTGCGTCGGCTCCCGCGCAATGACAAACCTGCTCGGGTCTATCCTCCTGACGCCAAAGTCTCCCACCAAGAAGATGTCCTCTACCTCGACGTCCAGATCGTACCTACAGCTCAGCTCCAGCTCGTTAGCTCCCTTCTTCACGTTTGCTGTTATGTCGACCTTGCCGAACTGCTTGTCCCAGCACCAGTCGCTTGTCTCGGTCGACACGGGCTTCCCGTTCACTAAGAGAGCGAACTTGTGCGCTTTCTCCGCCACCAAGGCGAGGCTCTTCGGAACCTCCTCAATGTCGAAGCCGAACCTCATTCTGACCTCGATTGGCTTGGCCTGAACGTGTTTCCGGATCATCGCCCAGGGCTGTAGCCCGACATAGGGTTCAAGCCCAGCGGACTTCACTACCGCTTGTCTGACCTTCCAGACGGGAACTGGGCCTAGCCAAGGAGATCCGTCAACGCTGTAGTTGCAGTAGTCAAGAGTGACAGCATTGGGGTGGACCCTCTTGATTTTCCAACCATCGTGGAGCGTGATCTTCGAAAGCACCTTGTCCTTGACGGCTCGCTTGGGCCGGCCACTTGGTCTCGGTCCTCCCAGCACGAAGATCCGGCTTCCTACTAGCGGAAATGTCGTCTCGATGCTGGTCCAATCTCCAGAGGTCGAGGACTCGATCGGTGCTACTTCGCCGGTCGCTGCGTCCCACTCTGTCACGGTGCCCTTCACCCTTACGGACACTGTGGCCGGTATTGTGATGTCCCTGTTCTTGCTGCTCAAGAAGAGGATGTGTCGAGCGCCACTCTGTCGATGCTGGCAGTAGATGTCGGAGATCTCGTTGCCGTCGACATCTCGAACGCTCACGTCCCTCTCCAGACATGAGTTGATTGCACACAGGAGCGCATCCCTCTCGTTCAGCACAGACTGGACGTTCGGATTGCCGAGCATACCTGTGAACTCATCGGAGGGCTTGGCATCAACCATCGAAGGAATCTGGCCAACGAAGATGACCTTGCCGCCCGCAGAGATGAACTTCTTCATCAGGTGCAGAGTATTCGAGGACCATGTAAGACTGGGCGGAACGATGATGATCTTGTAAGCCATCCTTCCGACCTTGAGGGTCTTGCCAACCACTTCTGCGTGTTTCTTCATGATGGTCTCGTCGCCGAAGTCGAAGTCGCGGTGTCCGGAGAGCAGATGGTCCTGAACCTGGCAAAGTTCTGAGTTGTACCGATTCGCCTCTAGGTTCTTTCCGTTCCAGTCCTCCCCCTCCATGTTGACCAGATACGTGGCCCAAGCGGATGCAATGCTGTGTAGGACCAAGACTTCAGCGACAGGCTCTCCTTGGCTCATCATCATCGAGCATCTTGAGAGGTAGTCGTTGATCAGCCTGTAGTGCGTCCAGTATGGTTGGTGGTAGCTCAAGGTGGGAGGGTAGTCCCTTTTGCGGTCTCCGGGCATCGAATACAGTGTCAGGTGAGGAACAAGGAAGGTTATCCCGAGTGCGAAATGGAAGTCGGAAATCCACTTCTGGTCTTCGAATGTCATTGTGTGCCCGCTGCAACCGAATATCTCACACATCACCCTCTTCCGCCCGAACTGGCGGCATGCGCTCGAGACCTGCTTCAGCGTCAACGGGTTCGAGATGTTCCTGCACAGGTGGTCTATTCCTGGAACGTGCATGTACTCGTAGTGTGGCATCGCCGCTCCGATGACGCGTATCTGGTTTGGCAGCGTATCCTCTGAAAGGTAATGGCCAGTCAGAGCGAGGCCCAGCTTCTCGCAGCGGACCCCCAAGGGGATCGTCCAAGCTTCCACGAACCTTCTGGTAGCTGTCTTCCAGTAGTCATGCCTGGCCCTGATTCCTTCATCCCCCTGGAAGTAGAGATATGGCAGCTTGTCGACGATGTCGTAACCGTTCTTCTCCCTGAAGTATTCCCTGAAGGCGCCGGTCCAGGGAGGCTGACCGCCTACCGAGTAGTTTGGCTCATCCGTGAATATCCCGGGCATGAACTCACCGAAGTCCTTTCGGAATTCGCGTGCGTACGCATCGTGCGTCACCCGGAGGAACTCCTCAGTCACGTCTGGATTGAGCAGGTCAACATAGGTTTCCCCGTTGTACCAAGTGCTCTCCTTTGCCTCGGCCACCGAGAACGCCAGGAGTTGCCCCCCGCTGATGGGCTTGCTTCCTCTTGGGTGAACCTTGACGAGTTCCGCGATCTTTCCGTCCGGCGTAGTCTTCACCGAGAACACTGCCAGCAGGTCGGGGGCTCCCTTCATTGAAGTGAGTTCAGATTCTGTGACTCTCTTGACCTCGATGCCCCTAGCGCGGAAGGCCTTAGACTTCTCGGGCACCAGACCTCCCGCGAAGCCGCTCGGCCACTTGTCCTCGTCGTAGAGCCACGATTCCATACCAACCCTCTTCCCCTCGTCCAGGCAAGCTCCGATCATCCTCATCCACTCCTCGGACAGGTATTCGGTGGCCAAGCCAACCCTCGAGTGCATGAAGTATCCTCCGAATCCCTTCTCCTTCATCTCCCTGATCTGCCATCTCAGTTCCTCCTCCTTGAGCGCGTCATTCCACGACCAGAACGGAGACGGCCTGAACTGCTTCGGTGGGTTGTGAAACGCTTGAACTAGGTCATCCTTCATGTCCGGTCGTGCTCTTTCTGGGAATAAAGCACTTTGGCGGGCCGGAAACGCTTTTGTACTCTGACAACGATTCATCTGCCAGATTGCCTGACTTTCAATTCTACGAATTGGAGGAAACTCCGGAGGGCCAGGTGTTCTTTGATGGTATTCCGGATACGGGTCTTGTGGGAGCCATCGCTGCCCAGCACATCGTGGCAACGAAGAGCATGGTACTTTCTGTCAGGATCGACTCGGATCTCCTGCCGCCCGTCGCTGTGGTCAAGGACATGGATCTGCTTGAGCCAATGACTATCCACAGGTCAGGAGATCTCTCGGTCCTCACTTCAGAGATACCGATCCCGACCGAGATAGCAAAGCCCTTCGCGAAGGAGTTGGTGGGCTGGATCTCGAGCAAGAAGTTCAGGGCGGTCATCTCGCTGGGCGGAGTAGCCGACCCGAACAGGCCTGATACGGACAACCCTGAGGTTCTGTACGTGACCAATGCGGCCAAAGTGTTCTCGTCCGAGGTTGGCCTCGGCAAGCTCAAGCCTCTTGACTCCGCCTTCTTGGTCGGATCCAAGGCGGCCTTCCTGCTCGAGTGCTTCAGGGCTCGAATACCGACATTGGGGATCTTCGCTCAGTCCTTCCCGAACTACCCAGACCCCGGGGCATCGGCGTCCGCTCTGGGCGCGCTCAGCAGCATGAAGGAGCTCAAGGTGGACCTGACGGATCTTGTCAAGTCAGGAGAGGAGATGCGCGTGAGGTTCAGAGATTTGATGAGAAGGACCGCAGGCGAGATGGAGAGGGCGCAGAAGTCGAGGGAACTGGAATCGCCCTCGCTTCTCGTGTGAGGTGAGCAAGATGAGCTTTGGGCTTTCCGATGAGTTCGATGACAGGTTCAGGAAGATGATGGCGGAAGCGAGGAGAATGGAGGATCGGGCGCTCCGGGCGCTGAAGGAGTTCGAGCACATGGAGGGCTGCATGGTTCCCCTCTCTGAGTTCAGGCCAACTCCTGACGGCTACACGATAACCGTTGACATGCCGGGAGTCAGAAAAGAAGAGGTGAGCTTGCTTTTCAAGGGTGACTCCATCGTAATCACCGCTCCGTGCAAGTCTGCGGTGGAGAAGAAGAAACGCGAAAGGGAAGTCCAGTACTTCATTGAGCTCTCGCTCCCGCGCGGCATAGATGAGAAGAGCATCAAGGCCTCGATGAAGGGCGGGCTTCTCAGGATAGACATGAAGAAGGCAAAGGGCGGCTATCAGCTGAAGGTCGAGTAGGTGCGGCGGACAGCGAGTCTACTCCCCGCGTCGCTCCTCCTTCCAGATGTCTCCTCGAGGATGATAGCCTCTGGCTTCCCAGTAGCCCGGTTCGTAGTGGTCAGTGAACTCAATCTCGGACAGCCACTTTGCGTACTTCCAGGCGTAGATTCCCGGGGTGACCAACCTGAGCGGGTAGCCAGCTTCGGGGGCAAGTGGAACCCCATTCATGCTCACTGCAAGGTGGAAGTCGTGCTTCTGCATGTCTTCGGCGGACGCCACGGTGGAGTATCCATCGGAGCATCTGAACATCGCGTGAGTGGCAGACGGCATGGGCCGCGCGAGTTCGATGATTTTTCTAAGCGGCACTCCCTCCCACCTGATGCCTTTCACGGACCAGCCTTCCACGCAGTGAAGGTCTTCAGTCATCTCAATCGTGCCCAGCTCAATGAGCCGGTCGTAGGTCAGCTCCAGTGGGTTCTGTACAAGGCCGTGAACCCTCAGTCTCCATTTTTCCATGTCGATCTCGGGAATGCCGAGCTTAGCGTATTCGATGATTTCATCGGTCCATCTCTGGCCAGGAGGAAGTCGATCGTCAGACAATCCCAGCATTGAGGAGGACGTTCGGGCAATTAAGCCTTGACAGTGATCACGCGCTAACCCCTTCGGTTGTGCCGGACTCAACGATTCGCTTGAATGTCCTTCCGCTCTTCAACACTGTTCTCTTCTTGCTCCTCATATCCACTGCGATCAGGCCGAATCTCATGTTGAACCCTTCCGCCCACTCGTAGTTGTCAGTGAGTGACCAATGCAGATATCCTCTGAGGTCAATCTTCTTCTCATCCACCAGTTCTTCCGCAACCCTTAGGTGCTCCAGCAGGTACATCGGTCTGTACGAGTCGTCAGAGTCGGCGGTGCCGTTCTCGGTTATGTACATTGGCCGCCCGAACTGTGAGGCCTCAACAAGCGATTGGCCAAGTCCCTCTGGGTACAGCTCTTGTCTGAACTCAGAGGTGGGTCTTCCGGCAAGTGAAACCGACTTGGGTTCGCAAGCGTATCCGTATCCCTTGACAGGATCAGGCATGACACTCAGGCCCGCGAAGACTCTCGCGAGAATGGAAGATGTGCCCCTGACGACGTATCTCGTGTAGTAGTTGACGCCGAGCCAATCCAACCTGTTTCCGAGGTGGGGGCTCGTTTCTCCGCCATCCTTCACACCGTTCAGGTTCGAGTCGAACCAGCCCGACACGGTTGCCTCGACAAACAATCTATTGTGAATTCGGTCCATGAGGCTTGCGGCCTCTTGGTCCATGTGGTTCGACGGGTTCAGTGGCTGAGCCGGGATCATGTTGTGAATCACCCCGACCCAAGCTGGGCTCAGGCTATCGCCGTCCGCCCTTTGAGTGTCGAATTCCTTGATCGCATCGTATGCCCTTGCATGCGCATTGACCATGTTGCGGGCGACCCGTTTTGCTGCCGGTATGTTCATCTTGATGCCAGGCGGGAAGCCGGACTCGGCCTCAAGATATCCCTCTTCAGCTACGACCATCGGTTCGTTGAAGGTTGCCCACATGTCGACCTTGTCGCCCAGCTTCGAGGCGACCAGCGCGGCAAACTTAGCGAACTCCGCGATTGTTTTCATGTCGTACCACCCCTTGGGGCCTTGCCTGAGTTTCGAATCCCTGACAGCGATGGGATCGTGAATCCAGATGGGAAGAGAGAAGTGATTGAGGCAGACTATGACCTTGAAACCTTTTGATCGCAGGTCGTCGACCATGGCGCCGTAATGCCTGATGGCTTCATTGTCTGCCATTTTCTCCAGAGCTTCAAGGTCGGTCTGGCTGATGTCAACCTTCGAGACCGTACCGTCTGAAGAAGTCTCGACTCCAACCTGGAGACCAGTGGTGCTCCTAGGAAAGATCCTGCTCCACTCGATGCCTATCCGGTAGGCGTTCATACCTATGCTCTTCGCTAGATTGTGGTCTTGGCGGAAGAGATGCCAGTAGTCCACTCCATCTTCGGGGAAGTCGCCACTGACAACTTTGCGCTTGACATTGGTCGGTTCATGGACCCACGCGTACCAGTCGGTGTTGGGATCCAAGGCCATCCCTGAGGAGTCTCCCATCTCAAACTGGAAGCCCGCCTCCGAAGCTCCCCAAAGAAAGTCGCGCTTGAACATAATGCCACGCTCTTGCCTCAAGCGATTTAAGCCCTCGACGGCATTGCATCGAGTTGAGACTATGTCCGCACAAGGAGTTCAGGTCATACGATATTGGGTGAGACTGGCATGAGCACTGAGGCGTGGCGCGATGTTTCTGCCTTCAGTTGTCCGCAATGCCGCGCGCATTACGTTGAGGCTTCCTGGTACGCCTCGGAAATCGGGTCGGATGTGGACTGCGGGACGTGCCACAAGACGTTCAACACTAGGAAGAATCTGACGGACAGAGCGCTTCTCAGGTTCGGGTTGGACGATAAGGGCAGGATCGAACGGGTCGAACTATCGTCTAGACTACAGGTCACGGAGTGATCTGGGAAAGGCAGCCTTGGATGATGAGAGGGGCATTTGATGCCAGCATTATAAGCCCAGCTACGAGCGTTGATGTGATGGCAGAGCACTGGACTGACTCAATGTTCATACGTCACGGAGACATCTTCGTCAGGTTCCTAGAGCAGTCGCTTCCCAAAACGGAAGCAGAAGTAGCAGGGCTGCTCAGAATCTTCTCGGAGTTCGGCGTCGAGGAGGGAGCGAGGGTACTGGATCTATGTTGCGGCATCGGTCGGCATTCAGTCGCACTCGCCCAGAGAGGCTTCCAGGTGACGGGCATTGACCTCTCAGAGGCGAGCATCAGGCGGGCCGAGGCAATGGCCAAGGAGAAGGGAGTAGAGTCACGGACTGACTTCCTCGAGGGAGACGTCAGACGGCTCCTGGAGAATGTTCCACCTAAGGGGCGCAAGTTCGGGGCGGTCATCAACATGTTCACATCGCTCGGCTACTGGGACGACGCCACGGACGCGTCTATACTGAGGCAGGCCTCGCAACTCGCAGAGGGTGGCTGTCTCCTTGTGTTGGACATGGCGAACAAGGACTACTTGGTGAGGCACTTCCTGCCCTTCGGCATGGTCACATTTCAGGGAGAACCCCAGTATGTACTGATCGAGGAAAGGCAACTCAACTTGGAGACTTCCCGAATGAACAACAAGTGGACGTTCTACAGGAAGGAGGGCGAGGACCTCAAGCATGCTGCGACGGTCCTGTTGGACCAAAGGGTGTACAGCCTGCATGAATTGGTCTCCGTGGTCCGGTCAGCGGGGTGGGACTACCTGAAGACCTATGGTGACTTCGGCTTGAACCCAGTGACGTTCGACGCATCGAGGATGATTGTTGTCGCGAGGAGTCGTTGACCTCGGACGTCCTGGCCCCGTCTTCTTCTACGATGTTGCTTCACTGACCTGGGGTTTCTGACGAAGGGAGCAAACGTCAGACAGCACCAAATCGTATTCTGCTGACCTCCTTCACGACATCAAAGTCCGGGTCGCCGCTCAGGATTTCTCCTATCTTGTTCTCCACAGCACAGTATAGATGAAGGCATTGGAATCAATGTGCACCATGCTCTTCCCGGGCCTGTTCCTCGATGATGCGTTTCACGTTCACTCTTCTCCTCAACTTCCGGGGCACGTCGCAGAAGTCCCTCACGAATTTCTCCGGGTCTTTCTTCGGTCTTGGCACAACTCATCCCTCCCTGACCTCGAACCCAACCTCTGACCCTTTCTTCGGCCCTGGATGCCTTCTTATGTCCTTGGGAATGACTACTTGGCCCTTCTCCCTCATGGGTCGGCTCACTCGCACGGCGAACCTCTGGGTAGGAAGGGGGATGTAACCTTTTCATACCATCTACTCCTACCCGCGGCTACTACTTGGTGACGCACTTCCAGACCTTGGCACCTCGCATTTCAGGGGGAGCCACAGTACTTGCTAATCGTGGAAGACAACTCGACTTGGAGATCTCCCGACGGGAACTCCATCACCGACCCGACGCCGTTCGACAGGTCTGGGATGGTGGCTGTTACAGAGAGTCGTTGGTCTAGGATCTCCTAATCCCTTCTTGTGCTGTGAGATCCCTTAACCGACCCGCAGGCGACCAGCGGAAACGCCACCTTGGCCACGGACTCCTTCATCCTCGCGTTTCTGCGAGCTCTGGCGATCCTCGGCTGACGGTCGAGAAGCTTGATGGACACAGTAACAAAGCCTTTTTAGAAGTAGCAGATAGAGCCGCTTGCGAGAGTACTGAAGATGGTGGACATGCTGATCAAGAACGCGTTGGTCTTGCAGGTTGATCGCGGCAATCAAATCATCAAGGATGGCGCCGTAGCTGTTGATGATGGTAGAATCGTGGAGGTCGGCCCTTCCAACAAGATGGAAACAACCACAGCATCAGATGTTATCGATGCGCACGGTATGGTGCTCATGCCAGGATTGGTGAATGCCCACACGCACCTATCCATGACCTTGTTTAGAAGCGTTGCAGACGATGTGCCGGGAGTCATGTGGCTTCCCATAATCTGGTCCATCGAAAAGAACATCGACCCTGAAGCGTGCTACGTGGGTGCGCTGTTGGGCTGCTTGGAATCGATCAAATGCGGAGTCACGACCTTTGCGGACCAGTATTGGCACATGGACCGTGTAGCTACGGCTGTTCAAGAGGCCGGACTGCGAGCCGTTCTGGCTCAGGGGATTCTGGAACTGGATGACTCAGCTAAGGGTGAGCGTGACCTGCAAGAAGCGGTGAAATTCGCGCAGGAATGGAATCATCGAGCTGAAGGCCGCATTACCTGCCGCTTAGTCCCCACTCCATCTATTCATGCTCCCCAAAACTGCTTCGAGAAACGCGAGCTGCAGCTGACGACCTAGGAGTGGGCATCCACATTCATGTTGCGGAAGCACCCAATGAGGTGAAGATGACCAAAGAGAAACATGGGGATACATCCATTCAACACCTACAGAATCTGAATTTCTTGAAAGGGGATGTCCTCGCTGCACATTGTGTCTTTGTGAACGAAGATGATTGGGCTATTATGAGGTCAACCAACACCGCCGTCGCACATTGTCCTAGTGCCATGATGAAATACGGCAACGATGTCGCCCCTATACCGGAATTGATTAAGCGGGGTGTTGTGGTGGGTCTCGGCACCGACGGCTGTGGTAGCAACAACAACCTAGATTTGATTGAAGAAATGCGCACCGCGGCACTTTTGCACAAGGCCAACAAGCGTGATGCCACTGTCCTGCCAGCAAGTCAACTTATCCGCATGGGCACTATCGACGGCGCCAGGGCACTGGGCTTAGAATCAAACATCGGGTCCATTGAGGAGGGTAAGAGGGCTGACTTGATTCTCCTCGACTTTCATAAGCCACATCTAGTTCCATTTCACAACGTTCCCGGAACCCTTGTCTACTCTGCGTTCGGCTCCGACGTGGAAACAGTGATTGTGGATGGTAAGATAGTGATGCGAAATCGACAGGTCCTAACGTTGGACGAAGAGAGAATTTTGAAACAGGCTCAGGCTACGTTTGAGAGGTTGCTCAAGAGGGGAGGGTACTCCGTCGCCTTGGACCAAAACCCGAAGCCCAGTCTGGGAACCAAGTTGATAGTTGAATCATTCGGGGCCTTGCTCGGGATTTCGCGGAGAATCAAGGGAGTCTGACCCTCGCGTGAACTGTCGTTGGCATGGAATGCCCTAGCCAGCCGGATCTGCTGCTAGCCGAGAGGTGCGGAGGGACACGTTGCCAGAGGCATGAGTGCCCAGAAGGGAGCATCCAATGACCGTGGTTCCAGCGGGCCCGATGGCTTCTATACCCAAATGGGTTCGATACACGATGAGTTCCTACCGAACTGTTTTGCTGTCCTTCCATAAAAGCTCGTCGTATCCTCTTCCAATTCCTCAAGACCGTATTTGCCTGAGGTGTTTCGTTGTCCTCCTCAGACGCGTTTGAATCTCCATGGCAAGCCTTTCCGGGTTATGGAGTACTCGGCACGAGGTGTGACCGAGTACTCCGCTTTCATTCCTTCCCTTTCCTCAACAGTTTGAGCATCTCGTCCACCGTCACTATTTTCATCCCTCTAAATTCCCCTAGTGAAAGTAGGTGTTTATCTCCTGATACTATGTAGTTAGCTGTGGAATCGTGGGCGGTTCTCAGTATGATATCATCGTCAGGGTCTTGCTTTACAACTTTGAACCTGGACCTGACCTTCGTGAATCTTGCTGTCCGGTGTAGAGCCTCTAGGAATACCCTTATATCATTCTCTGTTACGTATCGAGCAAATTTCCCACGGCTCACCACGTTGACGAGTTCGGAAACAATCTGGTCCGAAAGGATCAGGGTAAGTTGCCTGTCTCTTGCTTTGAGCCAGAGCTCCCTGGGTTTGCCCTTCGTGATTAAGCTTGATAGTAAGACGTTGACATCGAGGACTACAGCATACATCAGTTAGCTCCTTATACAGATTGCTTGGCCTTCTCTCTTCTATATCTCTGAATCTCCTCTTCTACTTCTTCCTGTGTAAGCTCACCGTACTTCGCTATCCTTCTGTCTATCCTCCTGTACATAGCCTGCAGTTGCCTTGCTATGTCAGGCATCTCTACCTTTTTCAGGATCACCGCATCTCGATAGCCGTAGACGAGCAGCTTTGTCTTAGGACCCATACCAAGCTTCTCCCTTATGGCTTGGGGAATCACCACTTGACCCTTACCGCTGACCACAGTAATGTCAGGTTTCTCGTTCCTTGCCATGAGATCACCTAATTGGATTCTTACTTTCTTACTTTAAATAGTTTTCGCATGCGTTGAGGCGCAATCCTTCTGGAGTTCCGGGTGGACGGTTCATCTTGACCAAGGCGTTCAGTACTATCATGTGGAAGATTCACGATGAGCTCTGGGAGTGTGATATCTGCGGATCGATCGTCAGAAGGGACCAGATAGAGGGCGCCTGCAACGCCTGCAGGAAGAGGACCTGCGTTTACTGCTACAGGGTGTGCGAGAGATGTCAAAGAACATTCTGCTTCAACCACGTCAGAAAGGCCGAGGTCTGGAGACAGGGTACGTTAACTAGAATGCTTCTTTGCGAAAAATGCGAGGATGAGCTGACTGTCAGGATTGAAGGGCGAGCGGATGAGGTACTACATTTGCACGACGTGCGGGAGAGCAACCCCAACCGAGACGAGCTTCTGCGTTTACTGCAGGTCGCCGCTGCCAAGTTTCATGGAATCTCCTGGTAGCAACGCTTACACGGACGGGATATTTCTAGGTCTGACGCCCGACGGCACCAAATTCTTCGTCCCCCACAATTCTTACCTTATCATTTCGCCTTCTACGGAGTTACGGGCAGCGGAAAGACTAGGCTGGCGATGAAGCTCGCGATAGAGGCCGAGAACGCCGGCCTTGGGCTGCTGATACTCGACGTCGAAGGTGAGTGGATAAACATCATCCCACAATTACATGGCAAGACAGTGTACTATGAGATTGAGAGGAACCTAAAGATCAACCCATTTGACCCAAACGATGTTGGTCTAGTGAAACTTCTTCTTAAAGAGACCATCTTCAAGGGCATAGAAGTTGAGTACCGAGACCTATCTCCGCAGATGAACTACGTCCTGAGCAAGTGCATAGAGAACAGCGTCAGCATACCTGAGCTGATTGAGAACGTGATCCACTATCAAGGGGAAAAACTTGCCGTTCAAGCTCGCCAACTTGGACAGGACCAAGACAGCGCTCCTCGTTAGGCTCGATCCGTACAGGAGCAACCCAGCATTGAACGAGATATTCTACTGCCACGAGTCGTCGTTGGACCTGAACAAGCTCGACGACAGGAACTTAATTTTCAACTTGCATCCGTTGGAGGCAAGGGTCGCGTATGCGGCCGAGCTGAGGCTGGCCTGCAACACGATAGCGATGGCCTACTTAGACAAGCGTTCGCGCGCGAGTAGCGTAACTAGAGGAGCCTTGAGAAATCATCATAGACGTTGCGCCTGTGGCCGATGAACAGAACGATGACTCTCCGTTTGTCGACATCAATCTCATATATGGCTCTGTGATCCCCGATCTTCAGCCTCCAGAACTCCGTATGCTTCAGTCTCTCACCCCTCCTCGCAGGCGAGTCCCGCAAGCGCTTCAGATGACTCGTGATTCTGACCCTCAGGTCGGGGTCGGCTTTCGCCAAAAACTCGGCCGCCTTTGGATGCAGCAGGATCGCATAGTCCAAATCATTGGACTTCCTCCAGGGGTACTAGGCTCCCGGGCTTCCTTCTGACCTCTTCACTTCTTCGCAGCAGCATTTCGTGAAACTCTCTAGTCCGCTCCCTGTCCAGGTGCAACGCAAGGATCGTCTTGACCGCGTCGCTTCTGCTCGCGAATCTGCCCTTCGCCACCCATCTATCAATGTCCTTGACCAATTCGTTGGGCATCCTCACCTGAACTTGGATAGCCCGTTTCATGTGTAAACAGATTTGTTTACACTTAATAAAGGTTGCTTTACATGGATCTCTCAGTGGCGGCAGTTGTGCAGACCTAGCAGGCAGACGCCATGACGAGCAGAGGCATTCTTCTACCAGCTTGCGGATCTGATTTCAGTGAACCCTCTGTCATTCCTTCCCAGGACAAGATGATGGTCCACAAGGTCGGAGATGTCCTCGTGAGTAACTACGAAGATCTGGCTGAACGTCGCCCGCATTGCGTCCAGAACTTCGAATATTCCCCGCCTCCGCCCGTAGTCACTGCTCGAAATGCACTCGTCCATGAACAGCGAGTACCTGTCCGACCCTACTCTGGAGTCCAAAATGGTCTGAGTGAACGCGAGCCGGAGGGCGATCAGGAACTGGTCCTGCGTACCCCCGCTGAAGACCTCGCGCTCCTTGTAGTCGCCGGCCTCAACCGAGAACACCTTGAACTTCAAGTCCTCGGTCACGTCGAAATCCGAGTACCTGCCGTCGGTCAGCGTAGGGAGCAGTTGGTTTATCGCCAGCTTGGCCTGCGGTATCACCTTTTCCCTCAGCTCCCTGCCCGTCTCCCACATCTCCTGCTTTGCCGTTGACATGACGCTGGCCCTGCCTTCCAGCCGGCTGACCTCTGCATCAAGGGTCGGGTATCTTTCGAAGTCGGTCTTCAACTTCGACAGGTCCGTGTCCACCTGCTCAATGAGTTTCTCGTTCGCCTTGAGTTCGCTCTGGGCCAAGTCCACTCTTCCCTTCATCTCCTCATGTCTTGCCTTCGCCTCAGCATAAGCAACTTCGGTGAGTTGCAGCGCTTCAGCTGCCCGTGGCCTGGATATCAGCAGGGATCTGCCCTTTTCTTCCAGTTTCCGTGTCTCGTCTGCTAGCGCATGTTGTGAGCGCTCTAGATCCTCCCGGGTGGTCTTCTCAAGCTGGGCCTTCAGGCCAGCGTGTGCTCCCCTGAGCTCTTGGAGAGCGCTGTACCCGGTCTCGCGAGAAAGAAGCTGAACCATCTCGTCAATGGCAGCCTTGGCTTGGGCGCCGTCCGTGAACTCAGACCGATGAGCAAGGTCATCCAGCTCCGTCCTGAGCTCGCTCATGCTCCTTCTGGCTGCCTCCACCTCTCCCTCGAGGGCGGATGCGCTCGCCATGTGCGCCAGTGCCTGATCAGCTCGACTGTACCTTCGGAAAAGCAGGGCTGCCGACAAAGCAGCGACACAAGTCGGGACCAACAGTATCAGGTTCCAGACAAACGCCCCCACGGACAAGGCCGCGGTTGCGAGCGCGAACAGAAACAATAGCAGCAGCGACCTGTTCTTCTTGGCGGCCAAGTCCTCCTTGGTAATCTCTCGGTCTTTCAGCGGCAATCCGAGCTCGGACAGAACAGTGTCGCGCCTCCGTGAAGCATCCTCGAAGGCGGCAGAAGCCCTAGTTGTCTCCTGTTCGAGCCGGGAGAACTCATCGTTGACGGCGGACAACTCCTCGATCCTCCTCGCATGCTTGGCGATGAAGTCCTCGTACAGCTTCAGTTGAGCTTGCTGGCCTTGTCTTGATTCCAGTTCAGCCTCTATCCTCTTGAGCTCACCAGTCTTGGCCTCCAACAGCTTGCTCGTTGCGTCGTATCCGGCAAGCCACTCATAGGCGTCCAGCGTCTCCTTGGCCTCCGCAAGTTTTGGTGTTATCGAATCGACCTCTCCGCGGAGCTCGTGGTTCCTATCCTCAAGCTTCTTCCTTTGGGCTGCCTTCTCCGCGTACGCGTCCCTGTTTCTTGTCACGACTTCGAGTTCGGCCCGCTTCTCCTTGAGCTCGCTTTGCAGTGACGAGATGTCCTGGCGCATCCTTTCAGAGGCCGTGTCAAAGATGTCGATTCCCATCACCTTGTTCAGCAGTTCCTCGCGCTTGGCCTTGGCCAGATCTCTGAGCGCGTCCAGATCTTTCTGTTTGATGAACACGAGCTTCGTGAACGAGTCCCTGTCCATGCCGGTCACCTGCTCGACCAGCCTGTCAATCTCCGTGAGGCTTGTGATCTCGGTCTGCGGGTCCTCGTCCCCGTCCCTCAGCTGAACGAGCCCAGCCTTATGCCTGCCGTCAGTGGATATCCTCCTCGTGAGCCGGTACTTGCTGTCCCCGCACGTGAACTCTATCAGGAGGTCTGCGTACTGCTTCCCCCACGACACGATGTTCTCCCTGGCCTCCTCGGCGATGGCCCCCCTCTTCAGGCCGTACAGGGCATACTCGATGCTCTGCAGCAGCGTTGTCTTTCCCGTCTCATTGCCCCCGAATATGCCAATCCTCCCCTGGGGCGGGAAGCTCAGGTCGATTCGCTCGCCGATCATCTTGAAACCCTCAACGCTGAGCCTGTCCACTATCATGGTTGACCCCCCAGGTAGCTCAGGCCGACTTCCTTCGCCTCGCGCAGTAGCTTCACCTTTCCGGGATCAACCGTCGAGTCCCTGATGAGTGCGTCCATCCTCGCTGCAAAGGCCTCCACCGGTGTCTCCGTTCTTCCGGCGAACACCTTTCCTATCCTGCTGATCTCGAGCTCGGTTCTGTCGACCGTCAGGAAGAAGAAGGCCTCCGGACCAGCCCGGTAGATGTCGCTGAGCCTCAACTTCGAGTAGGTGCTCTGAGGGATCAGACCCTTGAGCTTCAGGCGCAGCATTGCCTCCCTGTCCTTCTTGCCCATGAGGAACTCAAGAACCGCCGAGGTCGGATCATCCACCTCTTCTCCCGTGAATGCGAAATGCTCGTCCCGCATTGGCCGAGTTTCTAGTCTGACGAACTCACGCTTTGAGCCGTCCCTGTCCAATTCCACCCAGTAGAATCCTTTGCTGTCGTTGATTTCCGCCCAGGTCAGTTTCTCGATGGAGCCCGGGTTGCACACCAAGCATCGACCGACTCTTCTGTCAAACCCATTGTGGTAGTGCCCGAGTGCCAAGAAGTCCAGCTTCTGCGGAATGTCCCCAGGAGCGAACGGGTTCTGTGAGCTCAGCTGTGGCACAGAGGAAAAGACATCGAGCCCCTGCAGCGACCCGTGCAGCATCAGTATGTTGATGTCTGCATCTAAGGGGATCCTCTGGCCTGCGATGGGGTTCTCGCCCTCTCTTTGTGAGAAATACGATTTCCCCGAGACATAGACGTCCAGTCCGGCTATCTTCAGAGTCCTCTGCCCTATCACGTCCGAACGCGAGAACACTGTCGCCAGACCAACGGTGTCCAGCACATCGAGGGCGAGGGTCGGTACCTCCGGCACTTTCGGCACGTCGTGATTGCCTCCGATGACGAAGACGGGAATGTCGTTCTTCTTGAGGTCCATCAGTTGACGAGCGAGGAAGTCCCTGGAGAAGTTCCCGGGCATGACCCTGTCGAATACATCGCCAGCTATTAGGAACAGGTCTGCCCTGTTGTCTATTGCATAGTCCACCACTTGAGAGAAGTTCTCGTCCAAGTCCCTCTTCCTCTCGTAGTTTCGTGCCATGCTGCCCACGTTGAAGTTCCTGTCTAAGTGAAGGTCACTGCAATGAACGATCTGCACTGACATGGATCTTCCCTTTCCCTTGGTGAAGCAGACTGATCCGTGCCAACTATCGACATAAGCCTTCACCGGTGCGCGCGCAAATGGGGCATCGTATTTCTCTCCCAGCTACCAGAAGTCAGGGGCGAGTCTTACCACAGCCATGAGCAAAAGAGTTGGAAGATGTAGGATTTGGTTGAACGCTTACGTCCCTCCTGCGTCTCGCCAACACAAGGTTTAAGAGCCGGGTCGGCTCCGACCATTCGGAGAGTAGAGAGTGCCCTCAAGCAAAGGAAAGAAGAAATCAAAGCCAGACGACCCGTGTGACTGCGGAAGCGGGAAGAAGTACAAGGACTGCTGCGGTAAGTCAAAGTAAGCTTCTTCTGTAGCAAAGCTAGTCATCCCTGAGCTTACGTACTTGTAAGAGTGCGCGCGAGAGCACGCACTGCCCTTATGACAGCCTGAAACTGCTTTCTTCTATTTGCCCGGACAGGAGTCAGTTCCCAAAGAACTTCTATCGGATCAACCCTCTCGTCCAGCAGATCACGTTTGGAGAAGTAGGCAATCGCCCGGTTCTCCGAGTTGGCCAGCCTGGGAAGCGGGTCACGTTTCAACAGGTTCAGCCATCCATTCATTCCGGGCCACCTTGGCTGCGATCGATCATGGTTCTGTGCGGTTCCGTTGGAGCCTCTCTAAGATTCTTTTGGGGCGTCGACCTTGCTCACTCTTGCCTTCGCTAGACGTAGATCGTCGTCAGTTGCTGATTGCAGGCGCTTGCCGCAGATACTTCGTATCCTGTACTTGCTTGAGCATGAAGTCGGCCACATCTGCGCGGGAAATCCTTGTCCCCACTTCTCCCTTACCCAGATAGCCAACTCTGACTTTTCCAGACTCGGGATTGTCGTTGAGCATGGACATGCGCACGATCGTCCAATCTCGGTCGGACCTGCGGACAGTCTCTGCGACACCAACTATCTCTTCGTATGCAGCGCGCATCGTGAGCTTGACGAGGGTGACCAAAACCTTGAACTTGAGGTCGGGCAGGTCGTTCGGGTCACTTGCGCTCGGGGTTGAGGAAATGATCAGTCTGCGCACGCCTTGTTTCTTCATCGCTTCAAGAATATTCTGTGTCCCTCGCGTGATTGGTTTTCCTCTTGAGTCACCTCGCGGTCCCAGCACACTAACGACTGCATCCGCACCACTCACTGCGCGCTCAATAGTCGTTTGGTCAGTCAGTTCGCCTTGCACAATTGTCAGGTGTTCATGCCTGATGTTGAGCTTCGATGGATTGCGTACGAATGCAACAACCTAGCTTCCTGCTGCAAGTGCCTGTTCGACAAGTTGTTTGCCTGTGCCACCGGTTGCTCCAAAGATGGCGAGTTTCATTTTTCCCCTCTTTCCTCCTTGAAGCTCATTCTTCGGGTGTATCGTCAGAGAACGCGTCTTAAGTTTTGACGCCAGCAATGATAGTAGGGTTGCGCGCGCTGGCCGACTGATGAGCCGCGTAGTGTTGAACGAACCTGGACAGCGCGCTTCAGCCAGGACACGAGCGTCAACCTCGCGCAGTTGCGCACGGTCGGTGGAGACGAGGTCGACGCGGGCTGCGTACACTTCAACGACGGGGACGTCACGGTAGAATCGGTCCAACCGCTGGGCATGCGGTTCCGCGAGGACGGTAACACTCCCGATTCCACGACCGTGAGGCTGGAGACGGTCGATGGTGAGACTTGGGACCTAGCGTCGTCGCTGAAAGACATGGTGCAGCCTCGGTTCGGGAAAAGAGAGCAGCTATCGGCTCTGAATCAGGGCTTCTCAGACTTCACCTGCGACGGCGGAAAGGGCTGCGGCGTCCACGAACACGCGGCGAAGGTCGAGTAGCTAGCACCAAGGAATCCATTTATCCTCTGCCTCCAAAGGTGGGGCAGAATGGACAAGCTGAGATTCGGGGTGATTGGAGCCGGTTCGATTGGTGCAATCCACGCGGGCGATGTCAAGCACAACAAGAAAACCGAGTTGGTCGCCATATGTGACATCCGGGAGGAGAGAGCCAAGAAGCTTGCACGAAAGCTCAAGGTGAAGAAGACCTACGCCAACTACTTGGACATGTTGGACAACGAGAAGCTGGACGCCATCATAAATGGCACTCCGAACTACCTTCACGCGAAGATAGCGATAGACGCGTTGGAGAGGGGTGTCAACGTTCTAACCGAGAAGCCGATGGCGATGAACGCCCAGGAAGCACAGTCAATGGTCGACGCTGCGAAGAGGACCGGCAAGGTGCTGGCACTGGGAATGACCCAGAGGTTCACAGCAGAGGGCGCAGCGGCCAAGGCTGCAGCCACTAAAGCGAACTTGGGTGACATCTACTTTGCGAAGGCAACCCTGTACAGGACCCTAGGCATACCGGGCATGGGAAGTTGGTTCACGACGAAGGCGCAAGCAGGAGGAGGGCCACTAATGGACCTCGGGCCTCACGCAATAGACTTCGCCATGTACTTGATGAACTTCCCGACACCGCTCAAAGCCAAGGGAGTGACCTTCGCCAAGATTGGGACAAAGGGGTTGGGCCTATCAACTTGGGGCCATGCGGAACCGGGCGGACCCTTCGATGTTGAGGATCTGGGAATCGCGATAGTGGAGTTGTCGGGCGGTATAGTGATGCTCGTCGAAATGAGCTGGGCGACCTACATACAGGAGTTCTGGAACGTAAATGTCCTCGGAGACAAAGGCGGAATATCCTTCAGACCGCCAGCGCTCATATCTGAGAGAAAGGGCAGACTGAAGACGACGAAGCTCAAGGCGAAAAAGGTGAAGCCCTACGCGCTGGAGGTCGAAGATCTAGTCCAGTGCATAAAGACAGGGAAGCAGCCCTTGGGGAGGCCAGAGGACGGCGTGGTTGTCATGAAGATCATAGACGCCATCTACCGTTCGGCCGAATCAGGCGATCAGGTGAGCATACAGTAGCCAGACGGAAACGAGAAGACCAAGGCATTACGTCTAGTCGAGACGGCGACGTGCTGCCGGTGTCCCCCTACGTGGGATGGCTAGATCGCGGTGAATGAGTCCACGGTCTTCTTGTCGAGTCTTTCAACGAGCTTCGTGGTCAGCGTGATCGCGTTCGCCAGGTCGGATAGACTCAGCATTCCCGCATGGGAGTGTATGTGACGAGTGGGAACGGAGATCACGATCGAAGGACAACCCGTCTTGTGCAAGTGTATTCTGCCTGCATCAGTCCCTCCCTTGGCCACACTTGAGAGCTGATACGGTATCTTGTTCGCTTCAGCGGTCTCTATGGCCAGCTCCTTGAAGGGCTGATTGGGTATCATGGATGCGTCGTACACCAGAATGCCCGGCCCCTTGCCCAGTCTGGTTGGGGCTTCCCTGGGTTTGATGCCCGGGACATCGCCTGCGATGTCGACCTCAAGGACTATGGCGGCATCGGGTTCAACCACGTATGCCGATGTCATCGCCCCTCTCAGACCCACTTCCTCTTGGACGGTGGCAGCACCGAATAGAGTGTTCGGGTGCTTTGATCCCGCACTAGCCAGACGCCTGACGGTTTCGATGGCTACGACCGCACCGACTCTGTCATCGAAGGCCTTGCCCACAGCCACCTTCCCGTCGTTCACGACTGCAAAGGGCGAGTAGGGAACCGCTGGATCCCCCATCCTGATGCCCATCTTCTCGACATCGCTGACGTCCGAGGCGCCTACGTCTATGAACATGTCATCCTTCTTCACAACCTGCGTCTGCTCCTCTGGTTTCAGGAGGTGAGGTGGCTTGGAAGCAATCAGGCCCAAGAAGTCGCCTTTCTTGGATCTTACGATGACCCGCTGGGCGAGCAGGACTTGGTCGAACCATCCCCCGAGGGGAGAGAAACCAAGGAAACCGGTGTCTTTCTCGATGCTGCTTATGACGAATCCGACTTCGTCGATGTGTCCTGCGAGCATTATCCTGGGTCTCTCGGAGGTTCCCTTCTTGCTGAAGATCACGCTGCCTAGCTTGTCGGTGGTGACGCTGTCGGAGAACTGAGACACATGATCCTTGATCTTGAGGGAGACCTCTCTTTCAAACCCTGCGGGCCCGAATGACTCAGAGAGTTGCTTCAGCAACTCGACTTCAGGGTTCATGCAGACGGCGGACAACTTGAGTGGTTATAACGGTTGCGACAGCCCTGGGTGAGCGGTTACTCACTGCGGAGGGTCCTGTCTAAGCTCTTCTTTCAGCATTTCCAAGAAGGCTCTCCTCAACATACCCTTGCGCTCCTCTTCATGTGCAGTCCCAATGACGATCGATCGGTGCGGCTTTGAGACAGCCCTTCTCAGTAGGTCCCTATCCACGAAGTATCCCTTCGCCCTCAGCATTTCCTCGATGACGTCGTACACCTCGACCTTCTCCTTAGGCCTTATGCAGAACCCGCTCATCGCGTACATGTTTCTCAGGAACTCGATCCCCTTCATCCGGACGTCGTGATAGGTAGAAATCTTGTGACCCATCATGTACTCTATGTAGTCGCTCGGAACGCCCAGGGATGGAACCAATAGAGGGTCCAAGCGGGGATGCACAGTTGCTCTACGACATCATAAAGGAGATCGCTCTGCGAGGAGGCGGAGCAGTTGGGTGAACCTTTGGGTGGTAGAAAGATGAAGACGATAACGGTCAAGCTGACGGAGAGCGAGGCCAAGGCAGCGAGGGACGCGCTCGACCTGTCCGCCTACGAGTACGACCACGAGTCCGACATAGTGGGGGAGGACCTCACGCCGAGGCAGAGGAAGCACCTCATAAATGACCTGAACATGGTCGTGGCCAAGATCGACCTGAGACTCTGAGCCCGTTTGGGTGGTAAAAATGACTGACGTACCTTACCCTGTGTTTGCGGATTCCGGCCCGCCGTACTATGGCCTCGGCATACCGCACATGCCTTTCTGCAACGCGCATCGGTACCAGAAGCAACTCTCCCACTATCATGTGTGCCGTAAAGCTAAGGGTCATCAGGGAGATCATGTCTGTGGCAAGTGCGGGAAGAGTTTCAAGTCGTCCTTTGGGTGGTAGATATGACTCACAGGAACGCGGTCACAATCAGAGGCTCAGTTCAGTTCATCGTATTTATGTCGGAACGGCTCCTCAATTTGCACCCTGGCAGTATCGTAGAGGATACGGGTCTGATCGAGGACAGGAAGAACTCCAACGACTACGTGAGGGTCGTCAGATACAGGGAGCTCCCGGGCGAGGACAGGCTTTAACTTCCTATTTTTGGGTGGTAAGAACATGATACGGTTCCTGGGAATAGTCATAGCCACTGAAAAAGAGATAGACATAGTGCAGACTATAAGCCACGTCAACAAAACACATCTGGAGTCCGCCCGAAAGAGGATCACTGTGCTGGAGGAGCTCGCACACGAATTTCCCTACCTTCAACTTCAGAGGAAGCTCGTGAATGCCGAGGCGGAGTTGCTCAGGACGAAGGATGAACTCGCAGGCTGCAAGAAGATACTTGAGGAGAAGCGTCAGGCGGAGCTGGATAGGTTCAAGAAAGAGAAATAGATGCCACTTTGGGTGGTGGTGAGAAGGGCATGAAAGTCAGGTTCTACTTCTCCGAGGCTGCCGTCAAGACGATAAGGTCGTGTGGTTGGAGGACGTTCTTCACGTTTCGGGAACTAATCTGGGGGTCTCCTATGATCATTTCAGGAATCCTCAGCGACCTCCTGATACTTCCCCTTCCAGTTGATGGACCCAGAGTCCTGGCAGCCCAAGGATCCCAGGCCTATGGCGATCGGCAAGTTCTCCCTCAAACGGTTTCAGGTAGGCTTGGTCCAGGCAGGGCTTGTGTCCCATCATGTAGTCGACGTATCCAACCGGCACCCCTAGGGCTGTCAGCTGGGTCTTGGAGAATCTCCTCAGCGAAAAAGGTCAGAGTGTTCGAAACGGCCCAGGCGAACATTAACGAATGAATGTAGAGTGCTATCGAACAGTTGCCAGCCTCCTAGGAGCGGGACTATAACGGTTGCCTACCCTCGCCTTGGGTGAACCTCTCGAACATCGCCCTGGCATCAGGGTCGGTGTACTGCTTTGGGGGATGCTTCATGAGATATGCGCTGGGCCCGATGAGGGCTCCTTTCTCTCCTCTGTCCATTGCCAGCTTCGCGCACCTAATGGCGTCGACCACTATACCGGCGCTGTTCGCCTTGTCGTCGACTTCCAGTCTGACCTCCATGTTGTACGGTCTGTCGGCCCACATGGTGCCTTCGATCCTCATGAACATCAGCTTCGTGTTGCCGAGGAAGGGTATGAAGTCGCTAGGGCCCACGTAGATGTTTTCGTCAGGCAGCCTCGTTCTGAGCTGACTCTGAACACTCTCGGTCTTGCTGATCTTCTTGCTGTGCAACCTCTCCTGTTCCTTCATGTTTAGGAAGTCAGTGTTACCGCCGACGTTGATCTGGTAGGTCCTCTCCACCTTCGTGCCGCGCTCGTCACACAGCCTTGCCAGAGTCCTGTGTACTATCGTCGCCCCTACGACGCCCTTTACGTCATCACCGATCACGGGCAATCCCTTGTCCCTGAACCTTGACTCCCATTCGGGGTGGCTCGCGATGAAGACGGGGATGCAGTTCACAAAAGCGCACCCTGCGTCAAGGGCCACGTCCGCCCAGAACTCAGTCGCCTTCTGGCTCCCTACCGGAAGGTAGTTCACGAGCACCTCTGTCCTGGTGCCTTTGAGTTCGGCTAGGGCCTCCTCCCTGAGAACGGAAGTGGGCCGCCCTTTGACTGGGCTGATCCTATTCTGGACAAAGAGGCCAACTCCGTCGAGTATTGGGGATTCCTTGACGAAGCAGTTGCTCTCGGGCATCTCTGGCACCCAGTTCACCATGTTGGGGTACTGGTTGATGGCCTTGTGCAGTGGCTCGCCGACCTTGTTGGCTCCCACGTCGAATGCGCTCATGAACTCGATATCCTTCCAAGAGTATCCGCCAATGGTTTCATGCACGAGACCGACTGTTGTCCTCCCTGGGTTTCTCTTGTAGTACTCTATTCCCTGGTAGAGTCCCGCAAAGCAGTTGCCGATCCCAACTATCCCCACACGGACGGAAGGCATGTCTCCTGCGCCATCTTTTGCAGCCTTATAAATTCGCCAGAAAACCCACGCCTTTTAAGGGCGGGATGAATGGCGATAGTCTCAAATAGAGAAGCCACGAATCTATTAAACATGTTCAGAACTGTTAAAGTGGCATTGCCCTATGACAGCGCCCTAACCCAGACAGCCATCGCCTTCAACAGGGCCTGCCAGATAGTTCTGGACTACGGCTCTCAGGCCAAGACGTACAACAAGAATAAGTTGAACAGGGAAACCTATCGAGCAGTCCGCGCAGCCCTTCCAAACCTGCCCTCCGCCCTCGTCCAGACCGCACGCGATGAAGCCTTGGAGATGCTCAAGCGAAACAGCTTCGCCAGAATAGTCAAGAAGAGGCTTTCAGTCAGGTATGATAAGCGTACATTCAAATTCTACCCCGAAACTAGACGGGTCTCTTTAACCACAGTCTTCGGGCGCCTCAACTTCATCTTCAAGCACTACCCCTACTTGGAGCGTTGGAGGGGAGAGTATACCAACGCCCAACTTCTGGTGCGGGGAAAGAGGATGTTCCTCAACGTCCAAGTCAAGATTCCAGATGCAGTGCCTAAAATAAATGAAAACTCAGAGGTTCTTGGCATAGACCGAGGCATAAGGAACATCGTCACCTGCTCGGATAATTCCTTCTTCAACTCGAAGCGTCTGAGGGCCGTGAAGGGGAGATACCAATATCTGCGTCATAGGCTTCAGCACGTGGGCACTCGCTCCGCTAGGCGTAAACTGAAGGCGTTGGCGGGGAGAGAGAGACGGTTCGTGCTGGACGTGAACCATCGCATATCCAAAGCCATTGTCTCCAAACCCTTCACTGTCTTCGCTCTAGAGCAACTTCGGAACTTGAAGAAGAAAAAGAATGGGAAAAGACTCAACTCTAAACTCGGTTCATGGTCATTTGCCCAACTCCAACGCTTCCTTCAATACAAGGCAGAGCAGATAGGCAAGACAGTGGTCACAATCAATCCAAGGCGCACTTCTCAAAGATGCTCTCGGTGTGGCTACACTAACAAGGCGAATAGGAAGGGGGCTTGGTTCAAATGCGAGCAATGCGGCTTCCAACTTGACGCAGATCTAAACGCCTCAAGGAACATCGGGGCTCTCGGCATGTCCGAGCACCTCAGGCTCTTCGTCAACGAGCCAAACGTAGCGTCAGATGAACCCATGCCTACGGGTGTGGTGGATGACGGTTACAAGCCCACACTCTTCAGAGGTGGGTAGTTGACAATGATGACTCACACGCAAGAAACCCTGCTCGAATGGTAATTCCGTTGCTCCTCGGATCCCAGGGCTCAAATCAGACTATCTTGGTGAGCTTCCAAGTGAAATATCCAAGCGCCTGTCGCCATGCGGCGAACACCTCAAGCCATAGGCTGAACTGCAAACACTGGTCGGGTCGCTCTCAGGCTAATTTCCCTTATCTCGTGTCCTCCTCTGCCGTCTGTCGTTTCGAGGTGCTGTACCTGTCCCTCAGGGCTGTCACGTTCCGCTCCATTCTGGGAAGGATCTCTTCGAGCACCTTCCTATACTCCGCAGGCATGAGACCCCTTGACTTCTCTAGGTTCACCGGCCTCAGGCTGCGGAGAACCTCCTCCATCTTGCCGAGCAGTACGCTTGCCCACATGTGAGTCAATGCGAGGCTTTGGCTGTCATCAATCGTGCGACCGAAGTATTGCTTGAGCCTACCTATGTCCTGTTGCAGCTCCTGCACCGTTCTCCCAGCCTTCTGGGCCTCCTGTGGGGACAAGGGCTTTGGCCTCCCAGCTATTCCAAGACTCTCGGGCGCCCTCCCCTTCATCAGTACGGAGTTGAGTTCGCCAAGATGCCGTTCCAAGGTCAGCACTCCCGCAAGTATCGCACTCTCATGACTCTGGCTCAGGAGCGAGCGCGGTCGCTCAGCATCCGAGGAGTCAGGCGGTCCTCTTCGGTCTTCGCCACCGCACGACGAGGATTGCGATCCTGATGGACTCATAGATTGGCGCCCCCTGCCAATGTGCTCAACACGATCAGCGCTCGGTAAGTGTTCTCGAAATCTGAGATCCCAAGCTCGCCGGACGCTCTGAAACCTCCATTGGCATTCTGGCAAGCGAGAACGAACGACATGGTCTCTTCAGCGTTGCCTGGCGACTCGTTCATCGCAGCCAGTGCCCGGAACCCGTAATAGGTATCCTCGATCCGGGGTGGCCTAGTTCCTGGCCGTGACACGAACCCTCCCCTCGGGTCTTCGCATTTTCTGATGAAGTCCAGCGTTCTACTCAACGATTGCACGGGGTAGCCAAGCATGTCCAGAGTGATCACCGCATGATGTGTGGACCGCAGGTCGGAGTGTCTAGGACCTATGGCTCCATCCTCCCTCAGGAAGCCAAGAAGCCTCCGAGTTGTGACGTCTACGTCGACCTCGAGGCTGAACGTCCTGAGCAATTCGACAGCCATGAACAGGGTCTCGAATTCCGATGTCGCTTCCACGTTCGTTTCGACAGTATCCACCCTCTCAGGTGAGGAGAGCTGCCTTGCGACCTCTAGGGCTGCCGGGGAAGGAGGTGACCCGCAGAAGTTGAGGCCCTTGGTAACGTAGTAGTGGGCTCTCAGGTCGCGGGCCGGGAAACTCTGCAACCAAAGCCTCGTCTCATCGATCCGTGGCGGCACCGCATTGAGGAGTCCGAAGATGGCAAGTGCGTAGTACGTGTCTTGTGCATTCGAGTCCGTGCCCCTGGCAAAGGTGTATCCCCCGTCTGGGTTCCTTCTGGCCAGTACGTATTGGAGTGCGGCAGAACTCAGGCTACGGAATGCCGGCGATCCAAGACCGCTTCGCTCAACTAGAACCACACTCGAGTCACCAACAGCGTCTGTCACTGAGAAGTAGAAGCTATCAGCCCCGTCGACGCTAGCGGAGGCGGTTTAGGGCGAGCTTCATCGCCGCGAGAGCGGGACCTGCGACCCAGGATATAAGCGTTGTTTTGCGACCGGGAACGCGCGAGATATGCACATCTTGTTCCCGTCTCAGGGCAACGAGGATCACAACGAGATCCACCTCTCGTGCACAGGCAAGGGTCAGATGGATACGCCACGCCGAGTCACGTCGTAAGCCTTTATTCCCTAAATGCGCGTGACCTCGTATGCTCAGATACGGAATAGCCGGGTGCGGTGGCATAGCGAAGGCACACGCCGACGCTATTGCGAAGACAAGCGGGTCAAAGGTTGTGGCGGTCGAGGACGTTTTGCCCGAGTCCGCGAAGGCGATGGCTGAACAACTCAAATGTGAATGGTATGCGGACTACCATATGCGGACTACCAAAGGTTCCTGAGTAGGGACGACATGGATGCCGTGGTTATCTGCACGCCCCATGATTTGCACGTTGAACAGTGTGTCGCCGCCGCAGAAGCAGGCAAACACGTCTTGTGCGAGAAGCCCATCGCGACGACGCTCAGGGGCGCAGACTCGATGATCTCGGCGTGCCGCAAGGCAGGAGTCGCCTTGATGGTAGGTCAGACGCATAGGTTCTATCCTGAGAACATGAGGGCGTGGCACATGATTCGCGATGGTGAGATCGGAGAGGTCATCTCGATGACCGACTCTGTGTTGAGCCGACCCGCCGTAGGCTGGAGGCTTAACAAGCGGGCTGCAGGGGGCGGAATCTTCATGGACAACGGCGTGCATGTGGTTGACAGGTTGAGGTGGTGGTCGGGTTGCAGGGTCGAGTCCGTCTCAGCGAGGATCATTTCGAAGAACCCTTCGGCCGAGGTTGAGGACGATGGGATAGCCTTCCTCAGGTTTTCCAAGGGTGTCTTCGGCAGCTTCATGCTCTCCATATCCACCTCAGGAGTCAGTGAGTGCTCGGCGAAGATTGTGGGCACGAATGGAGTTCTGCTCGTTGAGACTTGGAACGCCCTCAAGGTCGGCAGGGAGAAGTGGGAAGACGTTCCATTCGACAGGAGCGTGGGCGGATTCGAGGCCGAACACATGGAGTTCCAGGCTGCTGTGGCCGAGGGAAGGCTTCCAGGCGTTACAGGCGAGGAGGGCAGGCGAAACCTCGAGGTGGTGCTCGCCATCTACGAATCGTCGAAGCGGAACGCTGAGGTCACCGTCTGACGGGGATCGTCCCGCGACCAGTCCTCCATCGCTCGCATTCCCGTCCGATCGCCTTTAGGGCGGTGGGGGCAAGTCGCCCTTGTCCTTCGCCCTTGAACTTCCTCTTTGTCTGATCGTCAGCACCAGTACAGCAAATCCAAGCATGACGAGCACTCCAACTCCAACCGCCCCGATGAGGAAGATGGTTCTGATCGTAGGATTGGTCGCGGAGTTCGCTGCAACGTAGGCCTCATCAACTCCACTCAATGGCACAACGTTATATCGCTTTGAGCTGGCCGAGATACAGATGGTCAAGGTCCTCGTGTCCTACTACTCTAGGAGTGGCAACACTAGGGCAATTGCTCGCGCGATAGCGGCAGGGGCAAGGGAAGTGAAAGGGGCGAAGGTCAGACTCAAGCCCGCCAAAACCACGACCCTTCAAGACCTGAGATGGGCCGACGCCATTGTTCTCGGTTCTCCCACATACTACGGGGGCATGGCGGCAGAACTGAAGCAACTCATTGACAGGAGTGTAGCCTTGCACGGCGACCTCAAGGGGAAAGTTGGAGCAGCTTTCACGTCTTCCGGGGGCACTGCCTCCGGAGCGGAGACCACTCTGCTTTCCATAATCCAGGCAATGCTAGTGCACGGGATGATAGTCTCAGGCAACGCTGACGGTCAACATTACGGAGTAGCAGTCGTGGGAACGCCTGACGCGAAACACGCCAAGCTCTGCATGGAGAGAGGGAAACAGGTAGCCGAGTTGGCGGTGAAGCTGACAGGAAGACCCTGAGTCGGCGAATCACGCTTCTGGTCTGTAGATGACTCTCCCGGTCTCGGGCGTAGTAGACAGCTCAGGAGCCTTCAACCTGAGTTCACGTGAGAATCCCTTGGAGGACAGGACCCTGAGAAAGAGTCGCACGAGAGGCCTTCGGAGCCTCGTCTCGTCGATCACGAAATCGAACTTCTCCTTCATGAGCGGGACGAAGTCCGTAGCTTGTTCGCTCGGTTCGGAGAAGATGCCGAACCCCGCATCCGCCCTTCCTTCGGCCACAGCCTCGGCAACCTCAGCATGCGTTCTCACTTCGGTCTCGTATCCTCTGACTGAGGAGGAGATCTCACTGAATGACTTTCCCTTTCCCCTCGCGATGTGGCCCAAGAGAATGTCGAAGAGCGTCCTGGTTCCAGAACCCAGCGTTCTATTGACGAACCGGGTTCGCCGGCCAACGAGGTCCTCCACGGTCGCAATGTGTTTGGGATTCCCTTTCGCGACAATCAGTCCCTGACTCCTTTCGTAACCCCTGATCAGTACTGCTTTGTGGTCGAGCCAGTATCTCTTGAGGAAGGGAGCATTGAACTCCCCTGTCTCCTCATCAAGCAGATGCACTCCGGCAATGTCCGCCTCCCCGAGCATGATGGCCGCAAGGCCTGCAGACGAGCCGACGGTCACGTACTCATGGCTGAACTTCCGGGTTCTGAGCATGAGGTCCAAAAGGATTCGGACTCCCGTGCAATCACTACCTATGATCATGAAGTCTGGAAGGACGGGTCGAGGGGCGAAGATTGTGTGCGTTCGTCGCCTCTTCCCCGCAATTGAGAGGGCGGCCGCTGCCTTTTGCTCCAGCTTCGTGTAGGCACCAAGGGCCGCTATCCCAGATGCCGTCAGTTTCGCGCCGCCTCCGCTTCTCCCCCCTTTCCTTGCCTCTATCACAGGCGTGCCAAGCGCCGCGCTCAGGCGGCTCAAGGATTCCCAGGCATGGGCGTAGGAGATTCCTAGGGCTCGCGCCGTGGCCACGAGCGAGCCAAGCCTCTGGACCCCCTCAAGGACCTCAGCTTCTTTGCTCCCCAACACATATCCCCCGTCTGCCTCGAGCCAGACCTCGAACGCAGACGATAGAGGTTTCGTCCTCATCAATGTGACTTACAGTGGGCGCATATTTAAAAGGGTGATAAGAGGCGCTGTACCCCAGCGGGTATAACGATGAACTTCCGCAACATGGTTTGGGTTGCAGCGATAGCTTGTATGGTCCTCATAGGTGGAGTACTGATCGTGTACTCGGCCACCCCTCAAACTAGGCTCATACTTGCCACCACAACTAGCACCGTTGACACTGGCCTCCTAGACTACCTCAAACCCTACTTCGACCTCAGGTTCCACGCGAACCTGACTTGGCTGTATCTGGGGACAGGTCAGGCAATAACGGTCGCCTCTCGAGGGGACGCTGACATACTGCTGGTTCACGACAGGGTGAAAGAAAATGCGTTCATACAATCCGGAAACGGCTCACATAGAGTCACGATAATGTACAACGACTTCCTCATAGTAGGGTCCGCAACTGACCCGGCTGGCTTAGCGAACGCCACGAGCGCAATGGATGCCTTCCAGAAGATTGCGGTAGCCGGAGACCGCGGGCAGACGAAGTTCGTGTCTCGAGGGGACGGGTCGGGCACGAATGCCCTTGAACTGAGAATGTGGACAAAAGCAGGGGTAGCGCCGAAGGTTAGGATCTGGTACCTGGACGCAGGCAGCGGAATGGCCCCCACGCTGAGAATCGCGAACGAGAAGGGTGCATACACGATCAGCGACAGAGGTACTTGGCTTAAGCTGAAGAGCGAGATGGCAGACAGTCTCCAGCTGACGGTTCTCTACGAGGGTGATAGGGATCTCCTCAATCCATATGGTCTGATACTCCTCAACCAAACGAAGTATCCTAACACGAACTGGCAGCTTGCAGAGAACTTCTTCCTCTTCTTGATCTCTGACGAAGGGCAGAGATTGATCGGCGACTACATGGTAGGTAACCAGCAGCTGTTCACTCCGCTGTTCGGAATTCCCGAGACCATAGGGCTTCCACCTGAGACTAGCGAAGTCCAGTACTGGGTGGCCAAGCTCACGGAGAATCACATGAGCCCACCAAGCTGGGTCCCAGCCAGCGCAGGAGGACAGAGAGTCGGAGGAGCATAGAAATGTCAGGTTGGGACGAGATCGCAGCGGGCATCGTGAAGGCTGTGCAGCTCATCTTGGCCGGCGACCCAATGGTTCTTCAGATAACGTCGCTTTCCATCGCTGTGTCCGGGACTGCCACCTTGTTGGGAGCACTGATCGGAATACCATTTGGTGCTATCGTTTCGCTGAAGCAATTCAGAGGGAAATCGTTCTTGGTGCAGGTGGTCAACACCCTGACCGGTCTTCCACCTGTTGTGGTGGGTCTCTTCCTGTATCTGCTGCTCTCAAGCTCGGGGCCACTTGGATTCCTGAGACTGCTCTATACACCCCAAGCGATGATACTAGCCCAGTTGCTGATGATAGTGCCGATCACAGCGAGCATCACAATATCATCGGTTTCGAGCGTGGATCCTGAGGTGAGAGACGCTGTGATTTCGCTAGGCGCGGACCCGGTGAGGGAAACGCTGATCATGCTCAACGAGGCGCGCCTCGGCTTGCTCACGTCTGTGGTCGTGGGCTTCGGGTCAGCGATCTCGGAGGTGGGGGCGATAATGATCATAGGTGGTAACCTCTTGGGTTACACCCGCGCATTGACCACTGCGATCGTGTTGCTCACGAACCAGGGGGAGTTTACCGAGGCCATTGCCCTGGGGATCATACTCCTGTCTCTGGCCTTCTTGGTGAACGTCCTGCTGACCCTGCTGAAGAACAGGTTCGCCGGAACCTCGCCCTACGCTAGGTCTATTCTCATCAACACAAGCGCGTCGTCGGATCGCTGAGGCGAATGGTGTTGCCCCTCGTTGAGACGATTAACCTGTCAAAGAGCTACGGGACAAAGGAAGTTCTCAGGCATGTCGACTTGAGGCTGGACGAGGGGAAGATCCTGGCGCTGATGGGCCCAAATGGATCAGGCAAGACCACGTTCCTGAAACTGGTGGCGCTCCTGATCCGACCAACAGAAGGCAAGGTCATCTTCGACGGAGTTGACACGGAGTGCGACGAGAACCAGAGGAGAGCGCTTAGGAGGAGAATGTCAGTCGTATTCCAGCGACCAGCCCTGTTCGACATGAGCGTCGAAGACAACATATCGATAGGACTGAGCGTGAGAGGAGTCTATGAGAAAGGAATCCAAGCTAGGGTCGAGGAGGTGCTGGCCCAGATGGAGCTTGGGGAGCTCAGACGCAGGCGCGCGCGGACTCTCTCAGGAGGAGAAGCCCAAAGGGTCACCGTCGCGAGGGCGCTGGCGACCAAACCCAAGCTGCTGCTCCTAGACGAGCCAACGGCGAGCTCCGATCCGAGGAATGCTGCCATCATAGAAAGGGCCGTCAGGGAATCGAATGTGCTCAGCGGTATGACCGTGTTGATCGCAACGCACAACCCGCACCAAGCCAAGCGGCTGGCCGGTGAGACAGCGTTTCTGTTTGAAGGGGAAATAGTAGAAAGGGGAAGCACAGCGCGGGTCCTCGAAAGCCCAGAGGACGGGCGAACCGCGGCATATGTCTCGGGGAAGATGGCATGAGTGTAACCCCGAGGTGGCCTTGCGTCCGAAACAAGTTCAGGAGAGTTGACCTAGTGCCGACGCTGGTTCTCCAATGCTTAATAAACGGTACTGGCCCGTCGAATCAAGGGACGGAAGGTCGGTGAAGCATCACAGTTGCCGCTGCCAATAGTCCAACGTTCGCGGAGGGAGACGGCACGGGTCGTCAGGAGGAACGTTGAGAAGGTCGAACACGTCAAGAGCTGTGACAAGGTAGAGGTACGCCTGAGCGGAAAGAGGTCTGAAGTAGACATGGACCTCTCACTCGACAGCAGGTTGGGTCCGGAAGACCTTCACAGAGTGGTCTTCAATGTTGAGAAAGCGGTGAGGGAAGTTGTACCCAATGCGAGGGTGACGGTCAGAACCGAAGCGTTGGGTGGCGGTGAGGAAAAACTTTGGAGGCTGGTAAAGGAGGTTGCAGAGAAGGTGCCTGGCACAAGGGACGTTCACAGCATACACCTTCAGAAGGCGGGCGGGAAAATACTCGTTGACTTTCACCTTGAAGTGAGTGGGAACCTCACCGTCAAACAGGCGCACGCCATTTCCGAGCAGATTGAGAAACAGCTTAGAGCAGCCAATCCCACCATAGGAGACATCGTGATTCACATGGAGTCCGCCTCTGACCTGGTCAACAGGGAGCAGACCGGAGCTGGCACAGCATTGAAATGGTTCGTTGAGGATCTTGTGGGAAGATTCCCGGAGGTCAAGGGAATCAATAAGATAAGCATTCGCAGAATCGGAGAGAAGCTTCACGTCGAGACTCGGATCTCTTTCGACCCGAACATCAGCGTGGAGCAAGCGCACGAGGTCGCCTACATGGTCGAGACCGCTATCAGAAATGCCTATCCCAACATAATCAGAGTGGACATACACCAAGAACCCGCATAAGGGTCAACGACCATTGCCGCGCTAGGCGCTCGTCACCAAAAAAAGCACAATGCCTATATCGGACGTGAAAAGATGGTGCTCGTTCCGAGGCGCTCGTGATGTTGGACCAGAAAGCGACGGTGACGCACAGAGATTACTGGTCAATGGACCGGTCCGAGGTCTACGATGCCCTAGGATCAGGCAAGGATGGCCTGTCTGAACAGGAAGCCCAACGTCGCCTCGACATCTATGGGTACAATGAGTTGCCTCGGGAGACCTTCAGCGGACTGAGGATTCTCCTCAGACAGTTCAACAACCCCATCTTCGTGATATTGGGAGGAGCCGCCATCGTTGCAGGCTTCTTTGCCGAGGTCAATCAGTCAATAGCCATAGCCACAATGATAGGGCTTAGCGTCACGTTGGGGTTCTTCAATGAGTACAGGGCGGAGAAGACTGTCCAGGACCTTCGTCAGAACGTATCAGTCAAGGCAGTCGTGACAAGAGACGGAAAGGTCTCTGATGTGGACGCCCGGCTCATAGTGCCCGGTGATCTCGTGTCGCTGTACGTCGGGGACATAGTGCCCGCAGACATGAGGGTTCTGGAAGCCAAGGACTTGCAGTTGGACGAGTCCACACTCACCGGAGAATCATTTCCTGTCGAAAAGACTCTCAGCCCACTCGCGTTGGAACGCGCCACTCCCCAGCAACTGACGAACTACTTGTTCATGGGCACCGTCGTGGCGCACGGGACCGGTAAGGGTCTTGTGATCAGGACCGGGAAGGACACAGAATTCGGTTCGATCTCGAAAACCCTAGCTCGCCCCCACCCGGAGACCGAGTTCCAGATTGGCGTCAGGAAGTACGGCAACATGCTCATCACACTGACTCTTCTCCTTGCGGCCGGCATCTTCGGGCTGAATGCGCTTGTAGGTCACCCGATAGTTGATTCGTTCCTGTTCTCTCTAGCGATCGCCATCGGACTCGTGCCGGAGCTCATGCCGGCGATAGTGACGATCACTCTTTCACAGGGCGCCAAGAGAATGGCAGCCAGCAGGGTGGTTGTGAAGCGTCTGGTGTCGATAGAGGACTTCGGCAATATGGATGTGCTCTGCACGGACAAGACCGGGACCATGACAGAAGGTAACATCGCTCTGAACAGCTACAGATCTCTCGACGGGAGTGATGACCCGAAGGTCCTGTGCTATGCACTGCTCTGCAATTCCGCGGTTGTTGGAGAGAAGATAGTGGGCAACCCAATGGACAGCGCTGTCTGGAAGCACGCCATGGACAATGGGGAGGAGGACCGCACAAAGCCATACGTTGTCTTGGATGTCATCCCATTCGACTACGAGCGACGGATGATGTCGGTCGCGGCAGAGAAGAACGGCGACGTTGTCTTCATCTCGAAAGGGGCGCCTGAATCGGTTCTCGCCCAGTGTACTCACCGAGAGGTTAAGGGAAAGAGCGAGCCTATCGGCCCAGTCCTTGAATCGGTCAAGGCAAGGGTCTCAGAGTATTCGAAGGCAGGCTATCGCGTCCTCGCGATCGCGTACCGCACCATAGGGAAGAAGCCCTCCTACTCCATTGATGACGAGACGGACCTGACCATCTTAGGTTTCCTTACCTTCACGGATCCTCCCAAAAAGGACGCAAGGCAGGCGATCGACAAGCTCAGGGACATGGGCGTCAGCTCAAAGATACTGACCGGCGACAACGAACTGGTCTCTGTCAAGATCTGCCAAGATATCGACGTGCCGGTCAAGAGGGTGGTTACTGGAGCGGACTTGATGAAGATGAATTCGAATGAGATCAGGGTCGCCGTGGAAGAGGCAACGATATTCGCGCGCATAACGCCCGAGCAGAAGCTGGAGATCATCAAGGCCCTGAAGGGAAACGGACACATCGTCGGTTTCATGGGGGACGGTGTCAACGACGCTCCCGCTCTCTACGAGGCGGATGTCGGTATCTCGGTTGATTCGGCAGTGGATGTTTCGAAGGACGCCGCGGACATAGTGCTTCTTGAGAAGGATCTGCTCGTTCTGTCGAAAGGTATTGAGGAAGGACGCAGGGTATTCGGGAACAGCATCAAGTACATCCTGATGGGGACAAGCTCCAACTTCGGGAACATGTTCAGTGCGGCCCTCGCATCCGTGTTCCTGCCGTTCTTGCCCATGTTGCCCATGCAGATACTGTTCATGAACCTCCTCTACGACGTGGCGAACTTCACGCTGCCTACGGACAATGTCGACGAGGAGTACATCCAGAGGCCCACGCGTTGGGACATCGGCTTCGTCAGAAAGTACACGCTGTTCTTCGGTCCGTTCAGCTCTCTGTATGATTTTCTCACCTACGGGATCATGCTCTTCGTATTCGCCGCGCCGCCGGCGCTCTTCCAGTCCGGTTGGTTTGTGGAATCGTTCTGGACGGAGGTGTTGGTGATATTTGTGATCAGAACCCGGCGCGTCCCCTTCTTCACCAGCCGCCCCGGGAAATGGCTCACTGCCCTCACTATTTCCTGCGTGGCCTTCGGCACAATCGTGCCGTTCACCCCCCTAGGAAGCTTCCTGGGGTTCGCGCCGCTGCCGGGCGAGTACTGGATCCTCCTAGTGCTGATGGTGACAACCTATCTACTCCTGGTAGATGCGGGTAAGGTGTTCTTCTACAGGGTCTGCAAGTTCTGAGGTTGGAGACTATGATGCCTTATCCCGAGTTGTTCGCGTGGTGGGCAGCGACAATTACTTGGAGCATCGTTTTCCTGACGCTGATTAGCATCTATCTCTACATCGACAGCGCGAAGAGACGGAAGCAGCCGGATCAGAAAGGCCAAGCAGTGGGCAAGCTCGTGAGCGATTTCGCGTTCGTATGGGTCTTGCTCGGGCTCCTCGTCCTGTATATCGTGTCCATAGACAGGGGCTCTGCAACTATGTTCGCGGCAGGCAATGTTGTGGTGGAAGTCATGCTCCTCGTCTATCTGCTGAGGAACAAGGCCTCCGCCACGGAATGAGTGACCCGGCTTGGTTCGGACCAAGACCCTACGCCTCCCTGAGACCACTCCATGGCGCGAAGAGCCATAGGTAGGATCGGATTTGACCGACGAATCAGGACATATATATCGCTCATGGTTCACTCGTGTGAGGAGGCTTTGCCTGAAGCAAGCAAGATCGGCATGGAGGGTATGACCGCCATAGTCATACCGCACACGCATTGGGACCGGGAGTGGTACCTGCCATATCAAGAGTTCAGGATCCGGCTCGTGAGGATCGTAGACAAACTCTTGGACTTCTGCGGGAGGAACTGGCCCGTCAAGTCATTCATGATGGACGGTCAGGTCTCCATCGTCGAGGACTACCTTGAGATGAGACCGGAGAATAGGGAACTGATGGGCCGTTTCATCGAGGAGGGCAGGATAAAAGTAGGCCCGTGGTACACCCAGCCAGATGAATTCCTATGCACTCCCGAGTCCATCGTGAGAAACCTGCTTATCGGGAAGAAGATCGCGAGGAGGAACGGCTGGCATACCATGAACGTCGGCTACCTCCCGGACACGTTCGGTCACATCTCCACCATGCCGTCCATTCTGCGTGGGTTCGGAATAGACTCGTTCATTTTCATGAGGGGGCTAGGAGATGAGGTCGAACGTCTTCCTGAAGAGTTCATCTGGGAAGCCCCCGATGGCTCGAAGGTTCTAGCCTGTCACCTGTTGAACGGATACTGCAACGGGGGCGGGTTGGGGGTCGACCCGAAGGGCTACACCGCCAGCTACGCTGAGACTCCGGATCACTGGGGGTCTGTCTACCTCAGCATGTTCCTAAGGGAGCCGGAAGTCGATTTCGAAGATGCAGAGGATAAAGTCAAGCGCCTCTTGGAGGCAGCGCGTGAGAGGTCTGCCACGAAAGTTGTCCCCATCATGAACGGGTGTGATCACATGCCCCCCCAGTTCTCAATACCCCGGGTTGTGGAGCATCTCCGGAGAAGCATCAGCGGCGTGGACTTCGAGTTCGGCTCGCTAGAGGACTATGTTGAGGCCGTGAAGGTCAGACTCACGAACCCAGAAGTCTACAAGGGGGAGATGCGAGGATGCAGAAACGTCCAGATGCTCTGGGGAGTGACCTCGGCGAGGATGCATCTGAAGCAGCTCAACCTCAACACGTCCGCGATGTTGGAGAAGTACGTTGAGCCCCTCTGCACATTGGCTTGGCTGCACGGCGCTAGATACCCTGAGTACGAGATTGAACTGGCATGGAGGCTTATGCTGCAGAACCAGGCTCATGACAGCATCTGCGGGACGGGAGTGGATGCCCTGCACAGGGAGAACGAGGTCAGGTTCCTGCAGGCCAAACAGATAGCATCAGATCTGTCCTATTTCACGCTGAAGGAGCTGTCCGGGAGAATGGGGATGAAGGACGCCGAGTCATTCGAGGCGCTCATGGCTGTCTACAATCCGAACCTCGTCGATGAGACAGTTCCGACAATCTTTCACGCGGCACTGCCGGAGGGAGAATGGGAGCTGGTTGACAACGAGGGTAAGGCCTTCCCGATCCAGCGGTTGGAGGAAAGCGCAGGAATGGGATTCGTCGGCGACCTTGGGAAGTTCGCCGCTCTGTTGACGATACCCCCAATGGCTGTCTCGGCATTGGGAGTCAGAAAGGCATCCGCACCAGCAAAGCCTGTGGCGCACGGCGAGAACTGGGTGGAGAACGAATCCCTCAGGGTCGAGTTCGACGCCGCGAAGGGAGGATCAATGAGAGTCACGCACAGATCAGGGCAACTCACGTACGAAGGCCTCAACACGATTGTGGACGACGGGGACGCCGGAGACACGTACAACTACTCGCCGCCCAAGAACGAAGATCTCAGGATCACTTCCTCGAAGTCCAGGGCCTCAGTTCACATCGAATCAGGCCCGGTGGCAGCGGTAGTGAAGGTGAGATCCAGCATCGCAGTGCCAGTTGCCCTAGAAGGTGATTCCAGGTCGAGGTCCAAGGTCGAACTGCCGATCGAGTCCAGGCTCATCATCTGGGGAGGCTTGCCCAGGATTGACGTCAAGACGACGATCGGGAACAAGGCCAAAGACCATCGGATGAGGGTGATGTTCCCATTACCGTTCCAGGCGGATTCCTCTGTAGCTGACGGTCATTTCGCTGCTGTGGAGAGGCCAGCCAAGAGACCGAAGGGCGAAGGCTGGGTTGAGTCTCCTCCTCAGACGCATCCGTCGGTCACCTGGGTGGACGCCTCGGATGGCAAGGCAGGTCTGATGATAGCCCACCGCGGTTTGCCAGAGTACGAACTCTCAGAGGACGGCTCAACCCTGTACCTCACGCTGATTAGGTCGATCGGTTGGCTCTCGCGCGCCGACATGACAATCAGACCGGGTCACGCCGGCCCTGCCATCGCAACGCCAGAGGCCCAGATGCTGGGCGAAATGACCTTCGAGTATTCGATCATACCCCACGAAGGAGACTGGAGGAGAGCCCATGAATTGGCCGCGTCCTTCGTCTACCCTCCGTTCGCGATACAAGCCGACAAGGGCTCAACCAGTCCGCAGCCTGTCCTCTCACTCGCGCACGTTCACGGGAGGGAACTGATCTGCACGACTGCGAAGAAGGCTGAAGAGTCAGATTCGATCGTGTTGCGCCTAGTGGACCCATTCGGTGAGGGCGGGGAAGCAGAAATACATGTGGGAATGCCGTTGGAGTCTGTACACAGATCGAACCTAGCTGAAGAATCGCTTGGCGCCATACAAGTCTCAGGGCCTTCCTTCTCTGTCAAGCTGGCGCCTCATGAGATCCTGACGCTTCTGTTGACTCCGTCCAGAGGCACCGCAACATGAGTGCGGCACCCACGGTCTCGATCGTGATACCTACCCTCAACGAGGAGGCGTATGTCGAGCGGACCCTGAGGTCCCTGAGAGACCAGGACTTCGACTCCCCATATGAGATCGTTATTGGAGACGGCTACAGCACGGACAACACCCTGTCAATCTGCTCCAAGTACGTGGACAGAATAGTGCTTGAGAGGAAGAGAACGCCTGCAGCTGGAAGACAGTCAGCGGTCAGGAAGTCAGGAGGAAGTGTTGTTGCCTTTTGCTGTGCTGATTCCTTCTATCCCAAAAACTGGTTGGAGGAGCTGACCCGCCCGATAGTCGAAGGCAAGGCTGGCGCCGTGGGCGGGATAGTCCTGCCGTATGACGGTTCCTTCTTGGACGATATTTCGAGCAAGTACATCCTCGCTCCTCTGGCCTTGGGCCTTTCCAAGATCGGGATCTATTTCACGCCGGGCGAGACGGTCGCGGTAAGCAGGAAGGCGTTCGACGAGGTCGGAGGGTTCAGGGTGGACATGGTGACCGCCGAAGACATGGATCTCATAAAGCGGATCTCGCGAATGTCGAAGGTAGTCGTCAATCCGAAGGCCAAAGCGTACGTGTCAATGAGAAGAGTCCGCAAGTGGGGGTACCTAAAGTACGTTACTTATCACGTGTCGAACTTCATCTCGTATCAGTTGACCAATGGCTCCCACGCGCACTACGAGCCGGTACGCTGACCCGGTGCTGCAATTGCGGGCCGTGTTAGGGGCTCAGATCAGACACAGGATGGTCCGGAGTGCTGTTTGTGTGGGGCACGCACACCTATCCTTAAATATCCTGAGGCACAGCACCGAGTCAGAATGAAAGCGAGAGCACTATTGATTGAGTTCATGATGGTCTTTCTGCTTGTCGTAGCGAGCGTTCCAGTCGTGACCCCCGCCGGGGAAAAGCTGCCCGTCACAATGTTGGTATATCATGATGGGACAGTCGAGTTCACCTCGGACTACGTAACGACTGGTATGGAGCCTTCCGAGGGAATCTCCTCAGTCAACGCGAGACTCGGCCTCACGCAGACTGCTGGAGGGAGCAAGCTCGAACTCACGATGAGAGCCACGTTTGAGGGTTACACCCTTGAAACCCTTAGCGACCTGATCCGCAGGCTCGACATGGGGGTTTTGATATACCCGAATGCGACAAGGTTGCTCCTCGACCTCTCCCTCGAGTTGGCGCCTGGTGGAATTCCCTATGATGTTGAGGACATCGATGAGACCTTCTACTTCACCGCTGTCAGAGCCAACGCTGAAATCAGCGGCCAGACAATCGACGCCACACTGTTCCTGCAGCTCAAGACGGATTCACCCTACACAGCCCAAGAGATGAACGACTACATCAGAGGCAACGAGGTAGCCATAGGCGAGTTCGTGACGATGACGTTACAACAAATGGGGCTCCAGGTCCCTCGATTCGTCATGACGACGACCATCCTCACCACCTACACATCCCAGATCAAGGTCGACTTGAGGCTCCAGGGGAATCTCACGGAGATAGCCTCTCAGTACACTGGAGGAACCCCGACTGAGGTCGTTTTCAGTCCCATTCTTATCTTGGGCGCTTTCGTAGCCACCCCGGACGACCTGTCCAGAATCACTTTCAATTTCAGCGACACCGGATCCTTCGTCGCGGCTCTCACACTCAACTACAAGCAGGGCTACGACACGATTATCAACGCGAACAGGTTGAACTACCTGAACGAGATCGAGGCAATAGCCAATGAGAACCCGACGAACGGAGCACCCTGGCTTCCGCTCATCTCCGTCCTGAAGCCCGCACCCCTCACTGCCTCTCAGGCAGGCTTCAACCTAGACGTTGACTACGCCAACTCGAGGACGACTTGGTCAGGCAGGTTCCCGAAAATGAAGGTCGGCCAGGTATCGGGCAACACGGTGAGCCTGAAGCAGTTCCTGATTTCACTGGGGCCCTTGGCTCAATACACGAAGGATGAGAACGGGAACCCGAGCCTCAGGATCGCGATAAGGGGTGTCGAGGATGCAACCAGCTATATGGACATAGTTGTGCCTTCTGGCGCTCCAAGACCTATCTCGAGCAATGCATCGACCGCGATCTGGGAGGGGGTGTACATGGACCAACTGCAAGATGTCTCGTTCAGGATACGTCTGAAGGACGATGTCCCGCCCACCATCACGTCAGGCGTGGCGCCGGGTGCCACTCTGTCGGAAAAACGCCCGAGGCTCTACGCGACCCTTAGCGACAACGTGGGCATAGACTTGTCAACGATAATGGTCAAGGTCGATGGAGTTGATGTGACCTCATCGGCCACTACTAGCGCTACCAGCGTCTCGTACACGCCCACATCAGACCTGCAGGATGGTTCACATACCTTCTACGTCAAGGTCAAGGATACCGCGGGCAACCCAGCAGAGCTTACTGTGAGCTTCACGGTGTCGTCTGGGATACCGATGATCTACCTGCTAGGCGCTGGCGTGGCGTTGGTCGTGGTTGTGGGTGTCGCCGCGTTCTTCCTACTGAGAAAGAAGCCATCGGCGGCACCAGGACCGGCTCCTCCACCTCCGCCACCTGCATAACGGCGAATCTCAAGCTCACCTCACGTCTGTCCGGGCTTCTCTAGTGTGTAGTCCTGAGTTCGGACAGCTGTACTTTCTCTCCTGAATCCGCAGAGAGTTTCAGACTGAAGAGAGTGGCCATGATCTCCAGCGTGTGTTCATACGGGATGGGAGGCTTTCGGGTTTCGATCATCGTCAGGAAGATGCTCAGCATTCTTCTGTAGAAGACGGGATCAGAGATGGTGGTCTCGGTCCACCCCTTCTCGCCGTAGATCACAACATGGAAGGGATGGTGGGTATCCCTGATAAGCTGTAACGAGGCACTCTTGCCGTCACCGTAGACGACCGTGCCAATGTCAACCGATTTGCCCGATTCACAGTAGACGTGATTCACCCCCGAGCCCATGATTGCGTGCATGGTCTCGATCAGGTGGATGCCGTAATCTAGGAGGTTGTTCGGACCGCTGAAGAAGCCGGCTCTCAACTCTCCCAATTCGGGCAACTTGTCCATCACCTTTTCCAGTTCGACTGCGTATCTAAGTGCCGAGCACGACATCAGCGGCCCCCCTCCTTTCCTTGCCAACTCGATGACGGCCGATGCAGCCTCGAAGCTGGACGCGAGCGGCTTATCCAAGAAGGTCGGAACGCCCGCCTCGAGCAGAGGGCGCCCGTACTTCACGTGGTTATCGGCAGCCCGAAAGTAGGGATAGAGGACGAGGGCCCCGTCGACGGCATCGATGAGAGCCTGTAGGTCCTCTGCGACGCTCTCAACCGAGTACTTGCGCGCGAAATCTGTCGCCTTCTCTTTGTCATCGTCGAAGACAGTGACGACTCTGGCGTCTCCCAAAGGCTCGCAACCTATTCCGTTGATGATGGAAACAAAGTCGGACGAGTGGGAGGTTCCTACCCCCACGATACCAAGCCTCCTCATGGTCAAAGCATCGCCACCAGACACTGTGCCAGCCGGTTGCCTGACCTACTGCGAGACGATGAACACCACGTCGCCCTCTCTCACGCGCTCCTTTGTCTGCAGTCCTACGGACTGACCCGCCTGGGCGACGGGGATCTTCTTGTGCTCTATCTCCATGGACTCGACAGTCTGCCTGACCTGGGTCTGCCTCCCCTCAACAAGAATCGTATCGCTCACTTTCAACGTCCCGGTCAGTTCGACGATGGCCACGCCGATCTTCGCGAAGTAGTGGGTGATCCTGCCCACAGGGGTCTTCTTCTCCACCTGAGCCATGCAATTATATCGCGACGTTCAATATTAAGCCTTAGCCGTGCCCCGAGTCGCGGGTGGCTCCTGCGCGTCGGTAGGTGCGACAGTGGAACCGAACCCAAGCGCTTTCACCGGTATGAAGGAGAAGATGCTCAAGTGGATGAAGGAGGGAAGGTTCAGTCACGCAGAACACCCTGTCTCTTTCAAGAATAGGGTCGCGAGAGCGGTGTGGAATAGGATGAGATTCGGTGACTTCATGATGTGGGTCAGGAAGAGAATCTGAGAACGACTAGCGCGCTTGCATAGGAGTTGCCGGGTGCAACTGGTAGCGTACGTTGTGGAGAACAGAAAAAAGAATGATGTTGAGTGGGGCTTTGTCCACGGCTAACCCTGAGGGATCGGTAGGCCTAGCCAGATTCTCTGCACGAACGCTGCTTCATCACAGCTCGTGAATGCCCCTAGCGGGTTCCACCAACCGTAGTACTTGCTTCCATCAGGCAACGTTATGACCCCAGTGGTGCTGTCCATTGACCAGCCCAGGACGCAAAGGGATTGGAGGTCCGTGCCATAGACAACACTGCGTCCTATTCTAGAGAAGGCCACTATTACGAGCATGTAGTTGGCTACGTACTCTTTGTCCAGGGGGCCGACGTAGTACACGTCCAGGACACCCACACCTGGCGCCGCAGATCTGTATATCAGCACGAATTTGTCGCTCACGTCTGTCAATTCGCTCGCAAGGCTCTCCGCGGGAAACTGCTTGGAGGAAGGATTCGTAACGGTCTTCATGAGCACCTGCATCATGACTCCACTGGGGGTAATCGGGATTCCGTTGTAGGTCATGGTGATCTTGTAGTGGGCAATGAGATCACTTCCCGCCTGGAAACCTGCACTTCCCGGCGTTACACTTGGTGGTAGTATCCCAAGAACCATTATCCCTGTGTTCCTAGTTGGGTCGTCCTCAGCTATGACCCTTACGTCCAATAGAGGCTTGGCCTGACTAGCGTTCAATGCAGCTAGGACAGAGGTGAAGTTGCTTTGAATCCCAGGCAGGCCGGACTTCGGATCGTCAAGCTTGGCCTCGATGCTGCCTCTTTCCGTGAGTGCCGCTTGAAGAAGAGTCGTGTTCCCGTCCAGCCATAGTCCGAGTTGATCCCTCTGGAGTGTGAGTGTCTGGATGATAGTGTCCTTGTCACTGACTACCGCCGGGAAGTATACAAGCGCTGCGGCCAAGCCAATCAGAAGAAGGATGGATGTCACCCCGAGTGCAATGGCAATTCCCATGCTAACGACTTTGGTCTCACTCATTTTTCACACCATTGAATCAAGGATTCCGGTATGAAGATAAGCCTTCAACATCCTTGAATCACAGCCGCGCATTAGTATTTGGGGGCGCCAGTCGGGACCCGTCTGAGGGCGGATAGACGAGTGGGAGAGGACCGGATCGCCCTGAATCCTATATATCGGGCTCCGGAAATGAACGCGATGCGTTCAGAACCGGAAGCAGTATCGCGTCACCTCCACTTCGACCGAAAGAACAAGTCAGACAACGACTACTTCCTCATGCCGTTTGACGTGAAGGAACATACGGCAGAGATACGTGTCCAATACAGCTACGACCACGGGAGTGAAACAGATCCGAACGTTCTCGACTTGGGATTGGTCACCCCCGGTGAGACAAGTTTTCTCAGGACAGGATGCTTCAGGGGATGGAGCGGCTCGAACAAGCAGGAAGTCTTCGTGTCAAAAGACAGTGCCTCTCCGGGGTACTACCCAGGTGATATCTTTGCTGGGCGTTGGCACGTCCTGTTGGGGCTCTACAAGATCTCCGAAGCAGGGTGCTCATGCGGGATTCGGATTGCATTCGGTGAGCACACATTTGGGGCTCGCGGGACTAAGACAGTGTCTCCGCCCCTTCCCATTGCAGCCCCCTCCGTCGCGGCCCCGGAATGGCTCAAGGGCGACCTTCATGTTCATTCCCATCACAGCGACGGGGAACTCTCCGTCGAGTCAGTCGCCAAGGAGGCCCGAAGTAGAGGCTTGGACTACGTGGCGATTACCGATCATAACACCACCTCACAACGCGACGAAGTGGCGCAGCTGACGCAGCCGGGGTTGACGGTGATAGTAGGCGAAGAACTGACATCGTATCGCGGGCACGCCAACATCTGGAACACGAACGAATGGCTCGACTTCAGGATGAGGAGCGAGGATGATGCCCAGGCTGTGATTGATGAGGCCCACAGGAGAGGGCTGCTGTTCTCCGTCAATCATCCCAATATGCTCTGGCCATGGGATTTCAAGAGCGTACAGGGTTTCGATTGCATCGAGGTCTGGTCCGGCCTCTGGTTCAGGATGAACTTCGAGTCGCTTCAATGGTGGGATGCGTTGGCCGGTGAAGGGAAGAGAGCCACTGCCGTCGGGGGCAGCGACTTCCACAAGCCTGAGGACCAAGGTGCTGCAGACTTGTTCAACATTGGCACGCCTACGACCTGGGTCTTCTCCAGAGGTAGGTCTCCAGCAGCGATAATGAACGGGATCAGATCAGGCCAGGTCTATATTTCGAGAGATCCAACTGGCCCTCACCTGACCCTGATAGGTGAGGACGGTCAGTCCGCCGTCCCGATGGGTGGTGAGATGATCTGCAGAAGGGGTGAAGAGATCAGCCTTCGAGTCAACGCGCGGGGGGCTCGTGGGCTAGGACTGAGAATGTACTCTGATGAGGGCTACTGGGAGGCACTGGTAGTGGATGCCAATGACTGGTGTCACGTGACGAGGACAACCGTAAGGAAAGGAGGATACTACCGAGCTGAGCTCGTAGAGCGGGACGGAGACTGGCGATCAGCTCCCGCATCGGACGTGGAGATGGTCTCGCTCACCAACCACTTATATGTGAAGACAGAATGACAGCTGCCGCTGGGCACTGATCGACGCAGCGCAGTCAGGGAATGTGAGTCATCGCTATTCAAGGCTTACATTAGTGGGACAGCGGCAGCGCGTGTGAACGCAAAGATGTCCGGTTTGTGCATCATAGACGTAAGCGGAGATTTCCAAGAGACAGTCACGCAACTCAAGAAGGTCAAAGGGGTCAAGGACTCCTTCATAGTGTACGGAGGTCACGATGTGGTGGCCCTGTTGAACGCAAAGGATCTGAACGAAGTCAGGGAAGTGGTATTCGACATACGCAAGGTTCCAGGAGTGCTCAGGACTGAGACTCTCATCGAAGTGTAGGCCTAGTTCGATCCCTGGAAGTCCATCAGCCGAACGTCACTGACAACGCCCCGGACATGCATTGGTCGACCACCTTGTCAGTGTCCATCTTGGCTTCTAGGTCTTGAACCGCTTCGATCTTGGCCTTTGTCTCGGGATGCTTGGCGATTATGCTGCAACAGTCCTTGTAGGGCTTCAGTGAGAGCTCGTACGTGCCAATCTTCTTCGCCTGCTCTACGACCTCTTGCTTGTCGTAGGATATGAGCGGCATCAGAACTGGCATATCCGTAGCCCTGTGGATCACCGCCATGTTCTCAAGGGTCTGAGATGCCACCTGCCCCAGGCTCTCACCTGTCACCAACGCGCTCGCACCCACCTCTTCGGCCATCCTCTCTGCACACCTCAGCATGAACCTCCTGAACAGCACGACATCGTAACTGGCTTGTGTTCTCATTGAAGAAAGGCTGAACGCGTAAGTGGGTACAAAATTGCATCTGGTCCTGCCTGAGTAGGGAACCAGGTGATTGATGATCTCGGAGATCTTTGACTTGATCGCCTCCCCGTTGTCAGGGAATGGATGGAAGTGAATGTATGACACACGAGCCCCCCTTTTCATGGCCAACCAAGCAGCGACAGGGGAGTCTATTCCTCCGGATAGAAGACAGACAACTCTGCCGGAGGTTCCCACCGGGAGACCTCCAAGCCCTCTGCCCTTGTTGTCGTAGACGTAGGTCTTCTCCTTTGTGACCTCGACTCCAATGCTCAACGCGGGTTTCTTCAGGTCCACCTTTGTCCCGAAGCTCGTCACGACTGCCTCCCCGAGTCTTGTGTTGATCTCCACGGAGTCCATGGGAAACCCCTTGTGCGCTCGGACCGCCCGTATTCTGAAGGAACTCGCCGCCCTGATGTCCTCAGACAGGTCGAGGAGGACCGTCCGCTCGATGTCATCATACGTGCTCTCTGTCTGCTTGGCGAAGGCAAACCACGAAACACCGAACACCTTGAGGAGGTCCTTTGAGACTCGCTCCCGATCGGGCGTGTCCTTGAAGTGTACGACCATCCTGCCGGGCAACCTCTTCACGTCCTCAATCGAGTCGCTGCCCAGAGCTCGCCTCAGGTTCCTAGCGAGCGCTTTCTCGAAGAAGGATCTCTTGCCCCCTTTGAGGGCGATCTCGGAGTAGTGAACGAGCAGGACCTCACCCGCCGGCATTGCCTAGCAAGACCGCACCAACTCGATTTAATGTTGTTGGGGGGCAGGGAGCACCGATTATATATCGAGAGCGGGAGGCCCAACGCGTGCCTACAGTAAGGATTCTGCCCGACAATCTGACGCTGAAGGTGGACATCGACGAGGATCTGCTCTCCGCGTTCAGAGCGTCAGGACTCCATGTTGAGAGTATCTGCAACGGCAAGGGTACGTGTGGGAAGTGCCTGATCAAGGTTCTTAGCGGCAGCGTGTCAGAACCTACTGAGCGGGAAAGGGAGTGGCAGCTGCTTGTCGGCAGGGAAGCCAGGCTGGCCTGCCAAACCAGAGCACTCACCGACACCACCATACTATTGCCGGAAACCTCCAGGATTTCTGAGGCCAAGATACTGACGGTTGGGAAGTCGATCCAAGTAGAGCTGTCTCCTTCAGTAGAGGCCAAGATTGTGACTGTCTCCGCTCCTGTGCTTTCCGACCAGACCCCTGATGCAGACAGACTTCTGAAGCAAGCCGGCGCAGCCTCATATGATCCTGCCCTGCTGAGACGCATTCCCGCGGTACTCAGGAGATCGAATTGGAGAGTGCGGGTGATCCTCAGGGAAGGTCGTCTTGTCGATCTGTTGTCCGCTGATGCGACATGTCGTATGTTGGGAGTGGCGGCAGATATCGGAACCACAACCGTTGTGGTCTACCTCGTCGACCTCTCCACCGGGCAGATTCTGGACATTGAAGCAGACTACAACGGGCAGATCAGGTACGGCGAGGACGTGGTCACACGCATGTCATATACGCTCAACGACGAATCCAACCTTACGAAGATGCAGGGGGCAGTGGTGGAGACTCTGAACAGGCTGATTGCTGCCGCCTTGGGCAACACAGGGGCCTCTGCCGATGACATCTACGACATGGTCGTGGCTGGTAACAGCGTGATGACTAGCTTCTTGGTCGGCGCTGACCCGAGCGCAATGTCAAAGGCTCCATACACTCCGCCATTCCTGAACTCAGTCCGGGTCGATTCTCGGACGCTCGGTCTGTCCGGGAACGGAGCATGCGAACTGAGATCGCTTCCCCTGATCAGTGGTTACGTGGGGGGAGATGTCGTGGCCGATGTCTTAGTTTCAGGCATGCACAGAAGGGACTCGACTTCTCTGCTAATAGACTTGGGTACAAACGGCGAGGTCGTGATCGGCTCTTCGCGTGGCCTGTTGACGGCATCTTGCGCAGCAGGGCCAGCGCTGGAGGGATACGGGATAACGCGAGGAATGAGAGCTATGAGCGGCGCGATAGAGTCTGTGGCAATAGACCGAGACACCGGCGAGGTCTTCTATAGGACCATAGCGGGTGCAAAGCCCAGGGGGATCTGTGGCTCCGGGGTCGTTGACTCAATCGTGGCTATGCTGGCAGCGGGAGTGCTAGAGGCTTCAGGCAGAATTCTAGCAGGATCGTCTGAGAGAGTTGTCGAGCGCGGCAAAGAGAATGCGTTTGTGATCGCTGGCGGAAAGGATTCAGCCGATGGAAGGGACATCCTTCTGACCCAAGGTGACATCAGGAGGTTGCAGCTGGCAAAGGCGGCCATCTACGCCGCAACTTCGATCCTGATGTCAAAGATGAGGGCCGAGTTGGAAGACATCGAGCATCTCTACGTAGCGGGAGCTTTTGGCAACTACATAAGCCCTGTCAATGCAATGATCATAGGGTTGTTCCCCGAGTTGCCCTTAGACAAGGTGGTGCAGATCGGCAACGGTTCCGGGATGGGCGCGTGTGCTCTGCTGATGAGCAGAGGGATGTGGGACGAGGCCAAGCTCATCCAAGGAATCACGGAACCGGTAGAGCTCAATCTGGTCCCTGGCTTCCAGAAGGAATACGTAGACGCCACGTTTCTGCCTCACAAACGGGAGGACCTGTTCGGGAAATCTAGGACAGCGGTTCGGTCAATGGCAGAGCGAGGGCGTTAACTCCCTCTCGGTAGCCTCTCTGAGCGGCTAGCTGGAGGGTCGGAAAAGGACGGCCTCCAAGATGGCAACCCTACTAGGCACTTCCTTTCTCAGTCAGTTCGTCGATGTGACGCGAACGGGGCTTCCAGTTGACCAAGATCGCACTGGTAAAGCTTAATTACGACCTTAGACCAATAAGTACTTATGACCGAAACCATCAAAGTCGACATTGACGCATCGCTCGCACGAAGGTTCAGGAAGAAGGCAATGGAAAGCTACGGCTACAAGAAGGGGGCAGTGAAGAAAGCGGCTGAGGAATTGATGAGGAGATTTGTCACAGGAGGGAGGGCCAACTGGGCGGAGCTGAGAGGGAAGCTGAGAAGCACGAAGTCCTCCGTCGAACTCCAACATGGTGCGATGAGGGGGGCTGATTGATACTGCTGGACACGAACATCTTCCTAGAGTTGATGCTGGGTCGAACCAAGTCCAAGGATTGCGAGCGACTCTTGGTCGCTGTCTCGGAGGGGAAAAAGGAAGCGGTCGTTACCAGATTCTCGATCCACGCGATCGAATCCACACTGGCAGACCCTAGCCTCACTTTGGCTTTCCTCAGGAACGTCGAGAACTCCGTCGGTCTCGCCACATATGACACGAGCACTGCTGATGAAATGGCAGTTAGCATGCTGATGGAAGAGATGAAGCTCGACTTCGACGATACGCTTCAATACTATGTAGCCAAGAGACTCGGGGTTGACTCAATAGTGAGTTTTGACAAACACCTTGGTGGTCTAGACATTCCTCGCGTTGAGCCTGCGGATGTGCTCAAAGGTCTCAGATCCTAAGGTCGGGAGATCCCACCTACAAGAGCGCTGGCATCACTGGTCGGATGGACGACTGAGTAGAGCAGGACCCTGTCGACCTCCAGGTTCAGTCCAACCTCCACACTGTGCTTTGGGTCTATGGCTTCCACGTAGAACAGGAGCCTGTTCCTGTCGGGATCAGGCACCAAGTCACTGTAGCTGTGTATCGGGAAATCATGTCTCTCGAACTGAGACAGTGGCTTCCAGATCGCGGAGAATACGGGCACCAAATTGACCGACCTGAGGTCAATGAGATAGGACACAAACCTCCTCGATACCGCCGCTCCCTTCACCACGTCGGCGCTCTCGAAACCAACGATAAGCGGGCCGCGACCCGTGTCCATAATGTTCCCGGCTAGGAAGTGCGGCGCCAGTTGTGGCTGCCCTCCAATCTTGAGGAGACCGAGTTTCCTCCAGTCCTTTCCGTCAGAACTCGCTGCAAGTGCCGCGTTGACCTTCATGCCATCGCTCGCCTTATAGAGGGCAATGTATTCGCCCCCTATGAAGCTGATGACTGCATCTCTCGCCTCAACACTGTCATATTCCTGGTCTCTTCGTATGACTATCCCTTCCGACCTCCAGGGGCCACACGGATCGTCTGATGTCAGAAGTGCCGTCTGCCAAGTGCGTCCGATGTCGACGGCCAGGTACAGGAAGTATCTGTTGGTCATCGGATCCCTCAGAAGCTGTTGTCCCTCTATGCTGAGCACCTCTTGGCCCAGCAACGCCGACAGTGCTTCCCTTGATGTGGTGTGGCGGAGAGAGAAGTCCTCTCCGTTCTCAGATCCGTATACCTCAAACGCATAGCCTCTCCTCCTCTGCGTCCTTGGTCTTGTGACCAACCAAAACGTTCCGGAGTCATCGTCCTTGATGCAGTTGCCCGCTCCTCTCCACGAACCAGGCTCGAAGTCTGGAGGGTCCAAGATGACCTTTTCGAACCTCCTGTCTGCATAGAGCCGCTGTGGCATGGACACCGTGCTCCTCCACTTGTTCTGAGAGTCCCCGGCTGTGCCTCTCATTGCGCTCCGCACCGCCTTCGTGCCTTCCAATATAAGGAGTCTTTCATTGCCTAGATTCTGGCTCCGGACGCCGCGGCGAGGAGCGAAAGCACCACAACGAACATGGCCAAGGATGCAGAACGACCCGCGTCCGAGTGCCTGACGAGTCTAGACTCAGCGATGTACAGCGGAAGCAGCAACACTAGGGCCGAATAGGCGAATATGAAGAAGAACCCCACCATCGAGTTGAATGTCAAGAGTATTGTCACCAGGGAAAACACCAAGGACAGAGCTTTCGTGCCCAATCCGACAGCCCACCTAGGCGCCCTTTTCCCAATCGCGTCGAGAGCGCACATCTCCAAGAGGGCGAACCCAGCTGCTACCGGGGCTGTAACCATCACCGCCACCGAGGCGTACGCTGAGGGAAGGAGCCTGATGAGGTCGCTCCCGACTATCAGATGAAGTCCTACTGCGTACAACAGCCCCAAGGCAGCGCCCAGTCCCATGCTCTTCGGATCCAGCAGTGGAGTTCTCACTCTGACGCGGACTAGACGGAGCTTCGTCGCTGCAACCATTGTTGCTGCGATGCTCAGGAAGAACCCCACAAAGAACGAACTGGTTCCCACCCCGGGGATGAATGAGGTAAGGGCCGAACCCACGGGCAACAGCAGACCGGCACAACAGTACATGGCCGCTATCCTTAGCTGAGTTCCCGCTGTTGGCAGTTGCTGGGGTTCAGCCAAAGAAGAAACCTTTCGGGGAGGGGGAATCGTGATGATCATCCCAATGACGAACAGAACCGCCGCAACGATTTTCGTGGCTATGACCTCGAAGAAAGGAGGGTTGGTGTCCGAACCCACGAACGAAAGCACTTCTTTGGAGAGAGGTTCACTGTACAGGACGAGAAGATGGTCGTAGTTGTCTATCACCTTGACCCGAATGTTGCCTCCACCGGAGAAAGAATAGGTTGTTCCAGGGGCCACTGAAACGTTGGCGGTCTGAGAGGCTGATGCGAGAATGGACTCAGGTCTGACTATTGTATCCAAGGAGGCCGCGATCATCAGCGTCTCAGTGCCTCTTGCCAAGAGAGGCCCCAACACGCTCGGCGTGGATCCAGAGCACATCAGAACCAAGAACCGCGGGTGAAGTTCGGACGCCGCAACCTGTGAGAAACCGCCTCCCATCGAATGACCCCCTATTAGCGAGAATGAGAGGTTGTACGTGGATCTGAGCGTGTCGGAGTAGACCCTTACATCATCAAGGATCGTAGTTGTTTGTCCGTCCAATGTGCCCCCTGTCCCTCCATGCCCTCTCCAGTCTGGAGTGAAGACGACATAGCCAGCTCTTGCGAGGGAGCTCGCAACCAAGGCCAAGTTCTCCTTGGTGCCACTGAACCCATGGAGAAGAAGTGCTGCTCCTACCGGCTTGCTAGGTGGAGCGTAGACGGCCACAGACGACTTTACTCCATCGCTCAGGGTGAGATCCAAGTATGTCCTGGACAGCGCTCGGGTGTCAGTCCAGCAACTGAGCGCGATGGAGAGGACGATCAAGAGCGTTGCGATGACGTACCGTGTGTTCATGCCGGCGATGCTCATTGGCAGCTAACAGCTTCGGGCTGGATTCTTCGGTAAAAAGACTTTCACGCTACTTGGCTCGACCGTCGACGTGTTGATTCTGCAATTCAGGGTCGACGTTTGTCTTGAGGAGAACCAGACTGCCCAGCACCACGAAGAGAACGCAGACTGGCCCCCACCATATCAGCCCGCCAGTGTATCCCTTGCCCGGAACCTCGGGCATCGCCAACAGATAGCCCGAAATGACGTACGACAGCGTCTGGAAGATATTCAACGGAATGCTATTGAACCCAGTATACATGCCTGCCCTGTTCTCCCCGGTCTTGATATCATCTTTGTGTACCAGATCAGCGATTATGGCGTACGGGAACAGCTGGAACCCCGAGAGCCCAATGGCCCCCATCGCAATGAACAGGTAGCCCAACACTATCGTATCTACGGGTAGCGTTAATTGCCCTAGGACCAAGGTGAACGGCAGCACGATCACCAACACCAAGTTCGAGACGAGCAGCGTCTTGCCCTTTCCCCGTTTGGCAGCTATGTGTCCCCAGACATAGAAGAAGACAATCATCATGACGAGAAGGACGACCGCGAAGCCAACTGACCCCAAGGCTCCTTCGATGCCGAGGACGGTCGTGACGTACGAGAGTATGACCGAAGTGATCATCGTCGTGGCCACCGACACCAGGCCTTGGGCCAATAACCACTTCATGTAGCTTCCGTTCGACGTCACAATCCTGACTTCGCGAACGATGTCCGGCCTCGGGGCTGGCTTGCGTTCCACGGGAAGCATGACCAAGGAGGGAATGTAGAGCAGTATCTCGAGACAGGCCAAGCCCGCCAAGAGCAGGATTCCTTTGTCATCCGATGGGTTGGACAAAAGCGTCGGCATGACGAATCCAAGCAGAACTCCAATCGCGTTGGAGAGGATGTTTGATACGTTCTGGATTCTTGAGAGCCCCACACGTTCGGGCGGTTCTGTTATCTCAGGCATCCATGACTGAAAGGGGGTGAGCAACAACCCATACGAGAGGTGAAATAGGGAATTGAAGAAGGTCGCGTACGCGAAAAGCGCCAGCTGGTCGCCGGGCATGACGAAGTACTGCGGTGTGAAGTACAGAACGAATGATACCGCGAGAAGAGGTGCCCCGATGACGACGTAGGGCTTCCTTCTGCCCCCCGGGTGGCAGTCACATCGCTAACATAGCCTGCGAGGAAGCCGGAGACTGCTATCACGATCTTGCCGATCGCGTTGGCCCAACCCGTAAGCACTGGATCGAGGTGGAATAGCCCCCAGTAAACATAGACAGACGCCAGGCTGAACACGCTCAGCAGCAAGCTCGAACCGAGTCTCCCGATCCCATAGGCGAAGCGCTGGATTGCGGTCAGCAACTCGGAGCCACGCACATCCAGCCTTGATATATGCTTGTGTGATTCTCACGACATTCATGCTATTCGACAATGTCAGGTCTCATGTGCCTTATGACCTCAAGCGATGCGAGGGCGTCCTTCCTCGATAGTTCGAACACGGCCGGGCCTTTGAATCCGACCTGGTGGAGTTCCTCCAGCAGATCTCGGATGTTCATGTCTCCCTTCCCTAGGGCAATGTGATCTTTCACAATCGGAGAACCGTCCGAGCCGATCCGCCTTGATCCATCATGAAGGTGTATGCCGATCAACCGCGGAGCGAAGACCTTCACCGCATCGAGCAGTGGGATTCGCCCACTGTAGCCAGCCAAGACGTGACCGGTGTCCAGAACTAGTGAGCATCCGGTCTCCTCCGCCATTGTGGCCGTCAGCTCAAGCGGAAACTCAACGCTCTCCAGTCCTATCCTCTTCGATTCTATCTTTGTCTTCTCCAAGAGCTCCCGGATGCTCTTCAGAGCGAACGAGGCCATGGCTGCATTGATCATCGGATTGTAATCCGGAAAAGGAAGACGACTGAACTCCGCCGCCAGTGCGCCGCTGGAGTGAAACACGTAGTAGAGTGGTCTGAGCTCTTCGGTTTGGGCGATCGCGTCAGCGCATGTCAGCACAGATGCCTCCCTTATTCTCTCGTTGAAGCAGGCTGGCTCGACGGCCCACAGGGGTAAGTGAGCGGACAGGGTGAAGGCCAGGTCGTGCTTCAACTCCGAGATCTCGTTGATCCTCTCACTCGAAAGCGAACCAGGCAAAGCATGCGTAGCGTCGAGCGTCAACTCGATGTGCTTGAAGCCTGCCGTGACAGCCTCTCTAATGACTTGCGGATAACTGAATCGGGAGAAGTCAATGGATCCACCCTCGAAGATGGAGCCGAGAGCTGTCGGAAAGTCAAGAACCGTGAGACCAAACCTCATGCCTCCTGGTTTCGGTGTGGGTGATATTAAAGACTGACTGGGAGACAGAAGGGACAAAGCACGGTTTCCAGGGGGTCGGAGATAGTCTGCCAGCTGCAGCGCCTACGACAACCGACGACTTTGGAGATGCTGCGGACGTTGCCTCCTGATGGCCAGCGGCCTGCTTGAGAGCCCTCTGAAGGAGGCACTGGCACTCAGCCGGCCTGAGCCCTCTGAGGCGAGGCTAGGGGATATTTTCGTTGGTAAAGCATATATGCCCCCGCCTTACTGCGAGCGCAACGACAGCATGGCATTCGCGAGCGTAGGGCCTCTTCGTCATAAAGCGAACATCTACTATCGGGGGATCCGAGCAAGGGACTGGTTCGGATACCTGGGGATGTGCGCTGTTGGCTACGCTCTTGGGGTTGTCGCGACGCCATCCTCGGCATTTGATCCCTTGCTCATGGCCAAGTCCGCTGTGAGCTGTGCGCTCTTCCTGGCCTTTTGCTTCTCGATCAACAACTACGCCGATGTAGACGGAGACAGACTGGATCCCGCCAAAGTGAAGAAGAACCCCGTCGCTTCAGGAATGCTGAGCCCTCGCGAAGCGCTCGCGCTCTCGACAGCGATCGCCCTCTGCGGCCTTGCCATAGCGGTGACAATGCCCAATCTGATATCCCTGGGTTTCTACCTCGTCTTGGAGCTGCTGGGCTGGGCGTACTCCGTCCCCCCGTTGAGATTGAAGGGAAGGCCGGTGGCCGATGTGGTCTCGCACGGGCTTATGCTAGGGGTTCTGCTGTTCCTGTTCGGGCATTCCGCCGCCACGCCCGAGCTGTTCTCTCAGGAAGCCATTCTTGTGAGTGCTTCGATGTTCACGAGCTCAGTCATTTTTGAACTGCGGAACCACCTGAGCGACATTGTGGCCGATTCGATCTCGGGAACACTGACCACGGTCGGGTGGCTGGGAGAAGAGGCCTCAAGGAGGTTAATGCTCGCGGTGACAGCGGTTCATCTTGTCTTGCTGACTGCCGTTCTGTTCATGTCAACGGATCTCGCGGTCTACCTGGCTCCGGCCGCTGTGACCCTTGTCTCCGCTCTGGTGCTGACGAGGAGAGTGAGCCCCGAGAGAGGACTTGACTGCCTCACGGTAGGAGTCTACATAGTAGCCGTCGTGCCAAGAGTGGTCATGCTCCTTCTCGCTTGAAAGAGGAATCTGTCGTCTCTGAATCCTCAGCTCAAGCCCAACGATTATTATCCCGCGCAGACACGTTGTTATGGTTGAGCACATCAGGTCAGACAGCCTTCAGGAAACTGGCTGAGCTATGCGAGGAACTGGCCGCGACCCCGGGCCGAAACGACAAGAAGCGGTTGGTCTCGACCTTCCTGAAGCGCCTCCGATCTGACGAGATATCGCCCGCTGCCCTGCTCATCGTCGGCACCATCTTCCCGGAACAGGAGTCAAAGCCACTTGATGTAGGGTATCAGCTGATGTCGAAGTCCCGTCTTCGTTCTGGCCAGCTGAGGTTGCTCGACCGTCCGCTCACTGTGCTGGACGCCAGAGACGCCTTTGACGCGATAGCAGATTCCTCAGGTAAGAGGTCGAGACAGAAGAAGGAGGAGTTGTTCGCTTCGCTGATGAGTAGGGCAACCGAACTCGAGCGCAAGTGGATTGTGAAGAACGTGTTCGGGGAAATGCAGCACGGTGTGGGCGAGGGCTTGATGTTGGAGGCAATTGCCGAGGCGGCCGGTCTGGACACGGCAGCGGTCAGAAGGACTCACATGTTCCTCGGCGACCTCGGGGAGACCGCTCGCTTGGCGCTGACTCAAGAGAGTCGGGAGTTCCAGCGGGTGGGGCTATCATTGTTCAGGCCGGTGAAGCCAATGCTTGCCGAGGTGGCTTACAGCATCAAGGAGGTCTTCGAGGAGATCGCTCCCCCGATAGCGTTTGAGTTCAAGTTCGACGGGGCCAGGGTCCAGATCCACAAGTCTCAAGGCCAAGTGAGGGTGTTCAGCAGGAGGTTGAGCAATGTGACTGAGAGCATCCCGGAAGTAGTCGAACTCGTCAAGGAAAACGTCACATCGAGCACTGCGGTCTTTGACGGTGAGCTGATTGCCGTCAGCGCAGACGGAAAGCCTTTGCCCTTTCAAGATCTGATGAGGCGGTTCAGGAGGACAAGGGGTGTGGAGGAGGCTCAGGAGCAGGTGCCGGTCAAGCTCTACCTCTTTGACATGCTGTATGGCGACGGCAAGCTCCTGATTGATCTTCCCTACTCAAAAAGATGGGAGGTCCTCCTTGCCAGCAGGGGCTCGATCGAAGTGGCATCGAGAGTAGTAACCTCTTCTGCAGAGGAGGCTGAGCGTTTCATGAAGCAGTCTCTGGATGCGGGCCACGAGGGACTCATGGCAAAGGACTTGAACAGTCCCTACGAACCGGGCTCCCGCGGGAAGAAGTGGTTCAAGATCAAGTCAGCGGAGACGCTCGACATGGTGATAGTCGCCGCGGATTGGGGGTACGGCAGAAGAACCGGCTGGCTCAGCGACTACTATCTTGCCGCATTGGATGAGTCGTCAGGGCGGTTCGAGGTCGTAGGCAAGACGTTCAAGGGGCTGACCGACCCGGAGTTCGAATGGATGACGAAGAAGTTGCAGGAGCTGAAGGTTTCTGAGGACGAGCATACAGTTCACGTGAGGCCTGCAGTCGTGGTAGAGGTAGCCTTTGGAGAGGTCCAGAGGAGTCCAAGGTATCGATCGGGTGTAGCTCTCAGGTTCGCCAGGATAACAAGGATCAGGGAGGATAAGTCCCCGGGCGAAGCGGACACTCTCTCAAGAGTGAAGCTCACATACGAGAAACAGTTCAGGTCCAAAGGGCGACTGGACCAAGAGTTCAAGTAGAGAGTTGATCTCGCGTCGCACCTTCTGCATCCGGCACCCGAAACGTTCATCTCCTCGACGTGAGCAGGGCAGGAGCCACAATGTGCAGGATGTTCGCGGTCCTATCGCCAGAGCCTGTCCCTGCTTACTGGTATCTCAAGGAGACCGAGTTCTCTCTGTACCGGCTGGCCGAGAAGGGCAATCAAGGAGATGGGTGGGGGATCGGCTACTACTCGGATGGCAATCTGACGATTCACAAGAGCGAAAAGGCAGCATATGAAGACCGGGATTTTGACCGTGTCACCATGCCGATCAGATCGAACCTCTTCATCGCCCACGTCAGAAAGGCCAGCAATCCGAAACACCTCCCGAGACAGGCGTTGATATCCGAGGAGAACTCGCAGCCCTTCTACTACTCGAATCTGCTTTTCGTACACAACGGGACCTTGTTCATCCCGGACCAAGTGCTCGACTCACTCGGAGAACGGAGGCAACTCGTGAAGGGCGTGAACGATAGCGAGGTTCTCTTCGCCTATCTGCTTCAGAACATTGACACTCATGGCAGTATCGAGGAGGCCTTCAGGGAGATCGAACCCGGACTGTGGGATATCCAGAAGAGAGGCAATGTCTCCGAAAAAGCGCCGTACAGGGGCCTCAACATCATGTTCAGTGACGGTAAGAGGCTCTACGCCTATGAGAAGTATCTGGAGGACGCAGGGAGAGCCATCTGCAGCGAGACTCCGGTCTTCCAGCTGCAATACTGCCTTACGGATGAAGGATTTGTCGTGGCGTCTGAGAGATTGACGGCGGACCGCTGGGAGCCCTTGCCGAACGGCTGCCTGCTGAAAGCGGAGATCAGAGATCACAAGCCAGTCGTAGAAGTCGAGGAGATCACGTGAGCGCACGCTCGTCCGGGCCTTCTACGCGTTCTGACCGACGGCGCTAGACTCCTCGGAGCTGCTCTTCGAGCCTCGTTGTCCTGCTTGATGACAAGCCTGCTGGCAGTGGGTCTGCGAGTAGAACCCGCTCACCGCGCTAGTTGCTCTACCTTGGTGCGCCTTCCGCTCGTCATGCTCCTGTTGATGGCGTTGATCACAGCCACCGGTTCGAACATGTCCTTGTCAGTCAGAGGCCACTTCTTGCTGTCGAGCATTTCCTTGAGCTTTATCATGCCGTCCCTGTAGCACGTCGCAGTGTCCACCTTCTTCGTGAGGACGGACTTCTTGGTGACCGCCTCAATCGAGAAGACGTAGGGAATGTCGGGGGAAACGCGGATGTTGCCTACGAGCTTGGCGTGAAGCAGGGTTGCGCTGACGTTCCTGTCCTTTCTTGCTGCCATCACTTCCTTGACACCTTGACCAGCGATCTCGTTGAAGATCTCGGCCGGGTGAATGCCGTAGAAGATCAACCCGCCGTATTCGCTCTCTAAGTTTCCCGGACTCATTATGGACAGATACACGGGCTGTTCGGTCGCCAATAGGCTCTTGAACTCCTGCACTGCTGCAGCGAACCTTAGGGTCGAGAAACTCGCGAAGGGGATGCGCTTCTTCTTAGCGAGCTGAAGGAGCTTGCGTGCGTCCCCTGTACTTGCTGCCAAGGGCTTATCCACGAAGACAGGAATTCCCTTCTCTATGAACGGCTTGGCGTACTTGAGATGCAATCCGCCATGTCTGAATTCAACGAAAGCCACGTCGATCTTGCCCAGCATTTCAGAGGGCTTCGAGACGATGTTCGATATCCTGCCCTTTTCCGCCACCTCTTGGTTCCTCTTGGAGTCCAGTCCGAAGAGATGAGTCACCTCGAACCCGGGAACATAGTTGGCTTGATTAACCCCATTAGCTATCTGTGAGAAGGTCATGGCGTGGGAATTGTCAGTTCCAATGATCCCCACCCTGTAAGGCATGTTCCTCATCCGGGATGCGAGCTGATATGTTTTCTCCGAGCGACGTCAATGGACAGTCGATGTGTCTTTGCGTTGCCTAGGAGTACTCTGCGGCGTAGTTCTTCTTTGAGTAGTCCTTGACGAGAGCAGAGTCTATGGGATACCTGCCGTACTTCCTAGCTGCCTTGATCATCGCGAGGTAGTTCTCTGGTTTGACCCCCGGGTGAATGCTGTTGCTCGATGCCAAGATGTGTCCACCTCCCGGAGAGCCCTTGGCTATGGTTTCCTTCACAGCCTCAACAACCTCATCCGGGGTCCCGAACGATAGCAGGTGAGAGCAGTCCACGTTCCCGACAACACATATCCTGTGTCCATACTGGTTCTTCACCTTCCCAATGTCCATGCCCGCAACGGGTTCCAGCGGATCAAGCCCGTCAATGCCCAAGTGGACTATTGTATCCATTATCTTCCACAAGTTCCCATCCGTGTGCTTGATGAATGGTAGACCAAGCCTATGAGATGTCTGAACGGCCTTGGTGAGACCCGGCACAACGAATTCCTCGAACTGACTCGGAGACATCAGTGGACCGTTCTTGTTGGCGTAGTCATCCCCCGTGAGAAGGACATCCGCCCCGACCTCAGCTGCTCTCTCCATGACCCTGAGCTTGTAGTTGGATACAATGTCAGCGAGACGCTTGACGAACCTCGGGCTCTTGACGTACAGGGTAAACAGCTTTGACATCCCTCCTACGAGGTAGTGCGAAAACTCGAACGAATCGTGCCCGAGGAAAACTACCGCTTTCCTCCCCTTGAATTGTCTGACGAACCCTTGGAGAGTCTCCAACCTCCATGGCGCTTCCGGGTCGGGCGGTTCGTATGCATCGAGGTCGTCTTCCGATCGTATTGGTCCACTGAACGGATACGTTACGCCTACTCCACCGAGTTTCCAGACAATCCCCCACTCGTCTCTAAGCATGCCTTCACCCACGCCCTCGAACTTCTGCGTTTCTCCTGCAGTGATACCGTCCAAGTCCAGCCATTCAACAACCTCCGCATAGGTCGCTCCCGGTCTGAGCTTCTCTATCGACGGCGCGTTCATGAGCAGTTCCCAAATAGGTAGCGTATCAGGTTCTTCTCGCCTCAGCGCGGCCATGAACCTCTGATATCCGTTCATGCAATATCTCACCCGCGACAGAATAAAACGCTATCCTTCTCTTCGAGCCACGCGAAGCAAACCAAGCGATCTTCATCAGAGACAGTGCAAGGCTTAATAGCGGAATGCAGCTCGATCTCTCTGATGACGAATATCGGGAAGGCGAAGATGGCTGTTCTGGCTTCGCTCGTGGTCTTGCTGATGATCTCCGTGGTGATAGCCCTCCCGAACGGGCTCATGGAGTTGTCCGGCTGGGCTAAGAACCCACCCGCACTCGACGGGAACAGATGCGGGGGTTGACGTTCGAGGAGTCGCCACGTCCAGTGGGTCAGTCATCGAGGAGAAAGGATAGGATTGGCTCTCGCTGAAATCGAACTGGCTGTGACTGCGCAGCAACTCGAGGAAAGGAGGGTCAGATGGCAGGCCCGAGAGAAGTTTGAGGAACCGGACAGAGTTCCCGTCATGTTGGGAATAGCTACGCGCTACTGGTTGCCCAGGCTCGGCCTTACTTTCCAAGAGTACTTCTCGTCACCCGAGACGATGTTTAGCGCTCAGGTCAAGGCGCTTGAATGGATATTCGCGAACATCAGAGACGATAGGTATGCGATTGCAGTGGGCCCGGACTTTCAGAACGTGAGGGAGGCCAGCGGCCTAGGTTGCGCGATCAAATTCGTCGAGAGTTTCCCGTGGGTCGAAAAGCCAATCATCGCAAACGACGGGGACTTGGCCATCCTCGAGGCCCGGGACATGTACAACGAGGGGTTCACTGGCAAGATCCCGAAGTACTACAGGGAAATGGTCAGGCTCACCATAGGCTCCAAGGTGTCGCTGAAGGGAGGAGGATCGACTCCTCTGACAGTCAGCAACGGGATGGGCACAGATGGTCCGTTCACGAACTGCGCTTGGCTGAGGGGGTCCACGCGACTCTTGGCTGATGTGACGCTCAGGCCCGAGCTCGTGCATGATATGATGGACATCGTGACGAGCAAGATCATAGAGTTCAACCAGAGGCTCCGGGAGGACGCGGGAATCCCTGAAGACTGCGGTATGGGAGTCGCTGATGACTTCGCTGCCTTCCTCTCACCTGACCAGTACAGGGAGTTCGCATTGCCCTATCATGAGAGGATATACGACGCCTTCAAGACGAAGCTGCGCGATATCCACCTTTGCGGGAAGATAGACCACTTGTTGGCGCTGCTGGTGAATGAACAGAGGATACACAGTCTGAGCGGCTTCGGCTGGGTGACAGACGCTCACAAGCTGGCAGAGGTAATGGGAGGGAAGGTACTGCTCCATGGGGGGCCCAACCCCTCGCTGATCTTGAGTGGCCCGAGGTCAGAGATTATCAAGGCCGCGAAGTCCTACCTTCAACTCTTAGGACCCTGTCGGGGATACGCGCTTGGCGATGGCTACAACATCGCTCCGGGCACGCCGACAGATCACATGAACGCGCTCACGGACGCGGCATTGCTCTACGGCATATATCCGATGGACAAGCATGAGTCGCCGACATAGCCTGTCGAGGAAGGACAACGACTTTAATCTCCCACTGCCTACGCCTAACCCGATGCTGGACGCCGTTGTGATGGGGTCGGCCTTCGTGGAATTCGTACCGACTAGGATGAGAGTCGATGTGTCAAGGGTCGGACTGTTCAGGCTCAGCATAGGAGGGTCCGCCACAAACATCTCTGTAGCCCTCTCTAGGCTGGGCGCCAAGGTCGGGCTCATCACCGCCGTCGGGGGCGATGACATGGGTTCATATGTGCTGGATGTCCTGAAGTCCAACCAAGTCGACATCTCGAGGGTCAAGAAGGTGCGGGGAAGCAGAACCGGATTGTCATTCTACACCGTGGATACCAGGGGTAAGAAGACATACCACTTCTACAGATTTCCCGGCTTTTCGACTCCAGAGGCAACTCTTTCACCTAGGGATCTGGATCGCAACTACCTTTCTGGAGCGAGAGGTCTAGCTCTAGGAGAGGCCTTTGTCAGACGACGGCCGAGCAGGGATCTCGCCCTCGCGGCCATCAAAGTCGCCAAGAACAGAGGGATTCCAGTCTTGTATGATCCGAACTTCAGGTTGTCGCTGTGGAACAGCAGAGATGAGGCGGCAAAGGTCACGGAGCGATTCGTGAGTCTCGCGAGCATAGTCACCCCCAACCAGAAGGAGGCACTGTTGATCACTGGACGCAAGAACGTGGCATCCGCAATTGAGGACCTGACGCAGCTGTGCAACGGGATCGTCGCTGTCAAGCTGGCTGAAAGGGGCTGCACGATAGCCACGCGACAGGAGATAACGCACATACCTGCGTTCAAAGTCCGAGCCATTGACGACACAGGAGCAGGCGATGCCTTCGCCGCTGGTCTGCTGACTGGAATCCTGAACGGACTCAAGGCCCGGGATGCGGCGACATTGGCCAACGCAGTCGCAGCCCTCAAGGTCAGCATGCTGGGTACTGTGGAGGCCATGCCAACGCTACGAGAAGTGAAGCGCTTCCTTCGGTCGAAGAAGACAGCGGTTCCCGGACTATGACAGTATGGACTTCAACCTGTCAAGGTAGTAGATGTAGTCTTCGTACGGAACGTCGGGTGGCACTGCGTGATCAACGCTCGGGATGAGTTTGTTAGCCTTGACAAGTCCCTCGATCCTCGCGAGCTCGCCATCTATGGCCTTCCTACCCTGTGCAAGCTTCCTCTTATCCACGTTCCCGATCAGTATCAGTTTCTTCCCGAATCCATCGCTGATCTCGTTGGCATAGACGTCAGAGGCCACCTCTAAAGGGTACATACCGTTCACACCTCCTCTGACGAAAAGTGGCAGCAGCAAGCTCACATCGCCGTCGCAGTCAACGAATATGTTCCTGACTCCTTTCGACCGCAGGAAGCCGGTCACCCTCTCATAGGCAGGAAGCATCAACTTCTCGAAAGACTTCGGCGAAATGAGTGGTCCATTCTTGTAGGCCATGTCCTCCCATATCGTCACGTAATCCGGCGTTATCTCGTCCAAGACTTTTCCGGTCGCCTTGATGACGAAATCAGACCAGAAGTCAAGCATCTCCCTCACGAAACTCTCCTTGGTCACGAAGAAGATGAGGGTACTCTTCAGCCCAAGCCAGGTTCTGGGCTGACCGAAGAAGCCGGGGATATTCATCTGCAGGAGAAAGTCCCTGTTCCTGTAGTACTCAGAGAGCTCTTCATCCCCCCATTCCTTCGGCAAACGAGACGAGTCGGTCGGATCGTATCTCCTCTTGATCCTCTCGAAGTCCTCCTCGCTCTTGACCGGATGCTCTACGAATTCGGGCATGCTCTCGCCGGTCTTCAGCATGCGGGAGATGATCCCGTTTCCGTCCCTCCAAAGCTTGTACCTGTCGTCCTCTGATATCGTTCTGGTGACAAACCTGGGGATGGGCCCGAGGTCTATAGGCAGGGTCTCCTTCTTGTCAAATCCGAAGAAATCGTCAATCCCTGCCCTGAACGCTCTTTCGGGCATTCCCTGTCTAGTCCACTGCCTTAGGGTCTCTGCCCAGAAGCCTAGGAACTCGCTGAACGGGAGCCGATCTGCCCTCTCGAAACAGAAAGCTTTCTCGAACCTCGTTCTAGAGTTCATCGCCGCCCCGCCCTGAAGGGCCCTTTGAGGATATTAACTCTGAGTCTACTTTACCAACAGCAACCCGTAATATCTCGGTGTCTCGTCTCTTTTCCTAACGACCTGAAGGAGCATCCCAGCCTTATGAGCCGTCGCATACACATCTATGCCGCACGATTCCATCGAAGGTCTCGCTTCCCTAGGATGTGCGCAGTTGCTGAGGTTACACTCGGCACACATCTCACACGGTCCCGCTGCCAGGGCAAATGCAGAGTAGTGCCCCGAGAGGAAGACCTCCCTTTCGAGCTTCACCATGATTTTGTGGGAGTCCATCTCGGGCGGAGCGAACCTGACCAAAACCGCTTGAGAGTAGCCGTTCAACACTTCCCTCATTTGGTCAGGCGTTGGCGTGTATGGGGGACAAGTGAGTGACTTGCCGTACCCGCCACAGCCGTACTGGCACTTTAGCCTGACCCAGTTTCTGACCACCACGTTCCTCGGGCTTATGACCTTGGCATCAGCTGCTCCCATCTCAACAGCCAGCCTGCAAAGCTCCCGTAAGGTCATCCCCCTCTGGGGGCTCTTCACGTGCCTTGCCATGCCCTGATAGTAGCTTTAGTGGATATTAAGGAATTCATCCTTCCTTGGACTGATGCTTTTCAACCAAGACCATCTCGGGCAAACCCACAGCTACCACCAACGATTTCATTGGACGTATAGAGTTAAAGTCCTACGCTAGAGGTCCCGCATGATCCCCGTATCCAGGCCAAAAATCTGGGCATTCTTCTTGCGCCCAAGAAGTCTTTCGAAGTCGGTCTTGTTGGTCGATCTTGGATATCCTTTGAAGGATATTGAGGCAGATGTCGGCTAGTGCGGCCGCCGAAACTTATTACTCTCGCATGTCATAGGCGGGAGGAGAGATGAAGGTAAGCGTCTTGACTGACGAGATAAGCCAGGATCCAGATACCGCCATTGAGCTTGCAGCTGAATGGGGCATCAAGCACGTGGAGATCAGAAGCCTCTTTGGCAAACGAGTGCCTGATGATGACCTCGCAGGCAGGAAGCCCCTCATTGAGACCCTGGAGAGCCATAGCATGGATGTCGCCGCGATCACGCCGGGCCTGTTCAAGGTACCATTATCGGACAGCAGGGCCATGGAGCAACACCTGAACGACAGGCTACCCAAGTCGATCGAGTTCGCGAAAGCTATGCAGACGAATGTCGTCATCGCATTCACGCCGATTCTGAAGGGGCAACCAGATCCAAGTCAAGTCGAGCACTACGGGAAAGTCTTGGCAAGGGCCATCGATGCTGTTGAACGAGAGGGCTTGACATTGGCCATCGAGAATGAGCCCATCTGTTTAGTTGCTACAGGATACCAGGCATCAAGGTTCGTCAGGGAATTCGGATCAAGGTCGTTGCGCGTGAACTGGGATCCGGGGAACGCCTACTTCGCGGGAGAGAAGGCTCTGGAGGGCTACAGTCAAGCGAGGGATCTCGTGGTTCACGTTCACCTGAAGGACTGCGTCACCGACCAGCCGACTGGGGCCAAGAGGTACGTCCCGATAGGTCGAGGCGAGGTAGGACTTGAGGAACAGATCAGGCTGCTGAAGGAGGACCGATACGGAGGATATCTCACGATAGAGACGCACTTCGCGCCAAAGGTCAAGGGAACTAGGGAATGCTTAGAGGGACTGAAGGCTATCCTTTCCCGTGCCGGAGAAGGCTTGGAATGACCTGCTCTGCCCTCTTGCCTTTCTGACTGGACGTTCGTCTTCTCAGCAGTGTTCAGCAGAGCATCGCCATCTCGCGGTGTTCTGGCCGCAATTCTTGTCTCGTAGTCCTTTTGAGGAACTTCTCCCTTTTCCCTTCTGCTTATTGATATTCTCTTTGCTCACGTTCTAAGCCTTGGGGTTTGAACTACTCCTTGAACCTGTCCTGGAACCAGGTCTCCTAGAGCTCTTAGCGCGCGCCCTCGTATTCCACAATGATATGCCCGACCTGCCTTTCAACTATGTCGCCCTTACCCTCGCCAGAAAGTGTGGAGAGGACGGCCGCGATGAACAGAAGACCGCCTAGCACAAACAGAACGATATCGGCTGACTTGCCTGGCATGAGTGCGCTGCTCAGGGATGCCTCTTAAGGCTTCTCTTCAACACATATATCCAATCTGAGGTTGCTTCGGACAATGGACTCAAGGGAGAGGATCAAGGCGACGTTCAATCATGAGGAACCTGACAGGATCGGTTTCTATGATTCGCCTTGGGCGGACACTGTCGAGCGGTGGGAACGCGAGGGATTGCCCAAGGGGACGTTCGTCCCGGACCGGTTCGGGATGGACATCTACACGATGAGCATGGACCTGAGCCCCAGGTACGAGCCGATAGTGTATGAGGAGCAGGATAGGTGGAGGATTTTCAGAGACGGCTGGGGAGTCAAGATGAAAGCGTGGAGGGGGAGATCGGGTGTGCCGGATCCGATCGAGCCGGTCGTGAGGACTCTGGACGACTTCAAGGACAGGATCGAACCGCTCTTGGACCCCGAACTGCCGACCAGGTTGTCCAGCTCGCGCTACCCGTTCAAGGGGGACATCGAGAACGTTGTCGATCGGTTCCAAGAGCGCTTCTTCGTGGCCCTCGGAATCGTTGGTCCATTCGAGGATGCGAGACACATGTTCGGCGGCTTGGACAAGTGGCTGCCCTTCATGATAAGACAACCCAAAGACGCTTCCTACATCCTCATGAGCATTGCCCGTTTGGCAAGGGACATCGCCAGGGCGGGTCTGAAGGCAGGGGTGGATGCGGTGTGGGTCTTCGATGATGTGGCCTACGCGAACGGCCCCTTCTTCTCGCCGAAAACATACAGGGAACTCTTGATGCCCGCACATTCCATCATTTGCGATGTATTCAGGGATAGGCAGCTTCCGGCAATACTGCACACGGACGGCGATGTCCGGATGTTGATACCCAGCTTCATCAAGGAGGGTTTCACGGTGCTGCAACCTCTTGAAGCCAAGGCAAACATGGATGTCAGGCTACTCAAGAAGGAGTACGGTAACAAGCTCTCTTTCATTGGCAACATAGACGCTAAGGTTCTGTCCACAAACGATCTTGGGAAGATCGAGCAAGAGGTGAGGTCGAAGATAGAGGTCGCTGGCAGGGGTGGAGGCTATGTTGTTGGATCCGATCACTCTGTCCCTCCGGACGTTCAGCTCAAGACATACGAGACCTTCGTCGAACTTACAAGACGATACGGGACCTATCCACTCAGGCGGTAGCGCTTTGTGTCCCTTCTCCGACCAAATGTACAAAAAGGTGGTAGTGGGGCCGGGTCAACCATGAGCCATGACGAGGACAGCATGAGTCTGGAATCCGACAGCACGAAGCTCGTGTTCACCAAGTCCCCGCCCGGGGGTTTCATCTCGCTCACTGACAAGCGCAGCGGCCAAGAATTCCTGAGGCGGCCGGGGCGATCATCTGCTCTGTGGGAGATCACGCTGTCCACTCCCGACTTGGGAATCACTTCGCAGGAAGGCCAAACACCCGGTCAAGATAGGAGTCAATCTGTGACTTGGGCCGTTTTTGGTGAGGTGTTTGAGGGAAAGAAGGGAGTCGTACCTGCAACCAAGTTGACCATCACCAACAAGGACGCCCGCAAGCTTGACGTTCATGAAGAGAAAGCCGGCAGAAACGGAAGGAAGATCATCATGGTCTGGACTGACTTCCCGAAACCTCTGGAAGGCGTGAAGGTAGTGGTATCGTTAAGGCTTGACTCGCCCGCCTCGCTCTTGGAGCTCAGGTTGGACGAAGTAGACCCAGGACCCAAGACCGGCGTTTGGCACGTCGACTTCCCGATTGTGGAAGGGATCGACTGCATAGGACCAGGAGGGAAGGGAGATGAACTCACGGTTCCCTTCTCCCAAGGGCTTCTCATCACGAACCCTCAGGCCGAAGTCTCGACCAGCGGAGGCGCAGGCCGCAGGCTCGAGTGGGCCTATCCCGGCTTCCTGACGATGCAGTGGTTCTCATACTGCAACAGAAATGCAGTGGGCCTGTATTGGGCAACGCATGATTCGCTCGGCTTCCGAAAGGACTTCCTGTTTGACGGAAGTGAGGGAGGAACGATCACACTCCGTGTCCGCAACTACCCTGAGAACATGGGGTTCATCGGCAGGTCCTACCGCGTTCCTTATCCCTTCGTTGTCACAACTTTCAAAGGAGGATGGCCGGAGGCCAGTCAAATCTATAGGACTTGGGCCACGAACCAACCTTGGTGCAGGCGCGGAAAGCTCGACCAGAGGGTCGACGTCCCGGACTGGATGAAGGATGTCTCACTCTGGGTGTGGAACAGAGGAGCAGCAGCCAGGGTCATGCCTGGGGCCCTTGAGCTCAGAAAGAGGATCGGGGTGAACGTCGCCCTAGACTGGTACTGGTGGCACAACAACCCCTACGACATCCTCATGCCCGAGTACCTGCCGCCTCGGGAGGGGTCTACAGCCTTTGTGAAGGCAGTGCACCAGCTTCAATCGGATGGCATCAAGGTGATCGTCTACATCAACGGCAGGTTGTGGGACACAGAATCCGATAGCTGGCGTGAGGAGAATGCCGACTTGGCAGCGGTGAAGGATGAGAGCCTCAAACCATATGGAGAAAGGTACAACGTCTTCGTTCCCGGTCATGTCATCGCTCCGATGTGTCCGACCACAGAACTCTGGATGCGAAAGATGACCTCCGTTGTGAACTCGCTTGTCCGTGACCTCTCCTTGGATGGTGTCTACCTGGATCAGATCAGCATCTATCCCGCGAACCTCTGCTTTGACCCAAGCCATGATCATCCTGTTGGCGGAGGCAACTACTGGATTCAAGGATACGCCGAACTAATGAGAAGAGCCAGAGAGGTGGCAAGGAAAGCCAACCCCCAAGCATCCTTGACGAGTGAGTCTTGCGTCGAGCTCTACATGGATTCGTTCGATGCGTTCCTGACATTCGACTCGACTTGGGAACGAACGGGCTTCATTGACAAGTACGGGCCCAACTGCGAACCGATCCCGCTGTTCAACGCGGTCTACCATGACTACGCTCTGACATTCGGAAGCTACACCTCGATGACCAATGTGCCGCCCTATGATGATCTCTGGCCCGAATCGAGCAGACCTCCCGAATACGGCAAGTTTGTCTCGCACCATGACGAATACCCGGATCAGTTCGCGTTCGAGCTGGCCAGGAACGTAGTCTGGGGCATACAACCAATGGTCACGAATGTGTACCCCGAAATGCTCGGCAGGGACGAGTTCGAGGCGGACATGAAATTCCTCGAAAGCTTGACGAGGTTCCACGCGAAGGCCAAGGAGTACCTGGTGCTTGGGAGGTGGCTACCGCCTCCTCTTGTGGAGTGTCCGACCGTGGAGGTAAAGATTAGCGTGGGGTCGATTTACACGCCCGTCAAGGATAGGAGGGAACGGTCCAAGACTACCCCGGCCATCCTGTCATCGGCTTGGGCCTCAAGTGACGGACGTTGTTGCGCGATGTTCGTGAACTTCAGCACTCACACCGTTGACGCCTTAGTCAGGGCTGATATGGATCGCTACGGCTTCGAAGCCCACGACAAGATCATCATGACAGACTATCCCGAGAGGAAGAGCAGGGTTGTCCTGGACTCGCATCGACTGGAGACCAAGCTCAGCATACCGCCCAGGTCAGTGGTGGCGTACGAGTTCTTTCCCCGAGCCGACTAAATCAGCAGCGACAAGAGAGGGTTAGCGGGCTGCTGAATGGCGGCCGAGTTCTTAATCCCCGCATCTCACACGGCAACCTTCGGAGTCTTGACTTACCCGGAGTGTCGTTCGGTCGCTCGGGCGGGCTAACTTTTATCTGCCTCCCGGAAGGCGTAGGGGGAAGGGAGGACGTAGTCAATGCCGTCAGGTGAAACCGCCATCAAGGAATTGAGGGACAAGCTCGTTGCATTGGATTTCGAGGGTGCGAGGAAGGCAGCGCAAGATGCACTCGCTGCAGGGATTCCCCCACAGAGGATATTGAGTGATGGCATAGGTGGAGGAATGGACATAGTGGGGAAGAAGTTCGAGCTATCCGAGTACTTCCTCTCAGAGCTCATCGTGGCCGGAGAGATAGCCAAGGAGGTGACACAGCTTCTACAACCGCATCTGAAAGGGACGGAGATCAAGAAGCGTGGCAAAGTTGTGGTCGGGACGGTCAGAGGAGATCTCCACGACATAGGCAAGAACATAGTCGCTATGATGCTAGAAACCGCGGGCTTCGAGGTGATTGACCTCGGCTCGGATGTTCCGGCAGAGGCTTTCGTCGAAGCTGCCAAGAAGCACAACCCGGATATCATAGGCCTGTCTGCACTGCTGACTGTGACAATGACCGAGATGGCGAACGTCATTGAACAGTTGAGGAAGAGTGGCCTGAGGGACAGGGTCAAGGTAATCGTTGGAGGAGCCCCGTTGACCGAAGAGTACGCCAAGAGCATAGGTGCTGACGCCTTCGGCAGGGACGCGGTCCAAGGAACCGAGATCTGCAAATCTTGGGTAGCCAAGTAGACGGGGTCCGAGGATACCTGTGAAGTTCTCCAGAATGGAGACGGCTTCCCCGACGGAGTTGGTCTTCGGTCGCGCCAAGAGGTCCCTGAGTTACGGAGTTGGCCTTGAGATTGGTTCAGGTCATGTTGTGCCTGAACTGAAGTACTTCACGAAGAGTGCGTCTCTGGGGAAGATCGAGGGAATCAAGGACGAGTTCGTGCAGATAACCTCGGACGTTCTCGAGAGGGCTTCAGAGCTGGCTGTTCCGTCGCTTCAACTCGAAACTGAGTTCACGTTCGTTGAAACCTCCAGGCCGGCCATGGTCGGAGAGATAACCTCGGCCCAGAGAGGAATGCTGGAGGATCACTGCAGAGAGCATGGAGGTGCTGCGGCCCTGAGGGCGACCATAGCGGACATGCGCGATCCGAGACGAGAGGGGTTCGACCCGGCCTCGCGCATGAAGATGATTGAGTCATTCGAAGCCGCAGCGTCGAGTGGTGCCGATGTGCTCTCAATAGAGTCAGAGGGGGGAAAGGATGTCTTCAACCACGCAGTGGTCAGGCAGGACCTCGCTGGGGTCGTCTTCTCCCTTGGGGTCTTGGCTCCAATCGACATGAGAAGGCTGTGGAAGGACATAGTCAGCATAGCCGCTCGATCCGGGGTCATCCCAGGAGGGGACACGGCCTGCGCCTTCGGCAACACGGCGCTGAGATTAGCAGGGGGGGTCGGCCAGATGACGATATCCCATGTCTTCGCAGCAATCGTAAGGGCGATGTGCGCAGGCAGGTCACTCGTGGCGTATGAGGAGGGAGCCAGAGGTCCGGGGAAGGACTGCGGTTACGAGAACGTGATTGTGAAGGCGATAACGGGATGTCCCATGTCAATGGAAGGGAAGACCAGCGCCTCAGCTCACTCTAGTTTAGTGGGCAATGTCGCGGCTGCTGCCTGTGACCTGTGGTCAAACGAGCAGGTTCAGAACGACCGTATGTTCAGCGGAAGCGCGCCTCAGGTCTTCCTTGAGATGCTGCACTACGATACCAAGCTCATGAACCAGGCCCAAAAAGATGGCAAGGCCATGATCCTAAGGGATCTCCTCACGGACTCGGACAAGTTCTCCGACCCACAAGCGTTTGTGCTGGCCCCCGATGTGGCTTGGCGCATTGGCGAGGCGATAACGTCAGAGTCCGGGGATCCGTACAGAAGGGCGATCAAGGCTGGAGAGAAGGCGTTGGACCTGATCCTCGCCTCGGGCGATCTGGTGCTGTCCCAATCTGAACGCAGGTTTGGCCTCAGGCTGAAGCAGACTTTCGGTTCCCTGCCCGGCGAATTGGAGGAGTTCGCCTCCAGGATGACTCCAGTGTACGTGGACAGGGTGCCCACTTTCCGGCCCAGGGACTACGATCTCTAGCTAGCCCACTGGACATCGCGAAAAGAGATTCTCAGCGCAGGTTCTTGGCTATGCCACTGAGTATCACTGCGACACCAACCGCCACAAGGATGAACGCTATGACCTCTCTGTATCCTATGAGCCCTTTGATGCCTCTGTCCAAGATCTGGCCGAAGGCGAAGGCCAGCCCGGCTGACACCCATTGGTCTAGACCGAGCGGAAAGTCACCCAATACCATGACGACCGCCCCCGCTAACCCGTGCCATACGGCGAGGGCGGTGAAGAACAGCGTGATGATCTGATAGAGGTTCGCAGGAACCTGAAACATATGCTCGTCCCTCAGGGTCGCCAGCATCCTGGTGAGATCAGAGAGGGTCACAGGATAAAGATAGTAAAGAGATGCGAGCACAACCAAGAATACGCCGAAGCTGATCAGACCCAGTGCATGTTCCCTGTTCTGCCTTGCATCATCTTGGCGACTCAAGTCCGTCGGCCTCTCCGATCTGCTCACGGAGTCTTCTCCAGTCTGACCGGCTCACCGGTGTACCATGTGAGGAGTCCTGAAACGACTATCACCGCACCTATCACAATGAGTATAGCCGGGAAGAAGTCCACACCGAGGAGAAAGAGCAAGCCGATCGTGATCAGGATGACCCCGAAGAGAATCGAGCCCAACGGTAGCCGCCTTCGCGGCCTCGGAGGTTCTGTCACGTGCCCAACGTCCGAAGTTGGAGTATTAAAAGCGTTAGGTTCCGAATTTGAAGAAGGAAAGGAAGTAGGTCGAGAGCCCTCTCCTGAACTCATTGGGGGAGAGTACGCCTCGCAGGATCTTGAGAGGTCTTGCGTAGAACCTCGCGTAGCACTCCGACATCAGTTCTGAAACCTCCGCGGCGCTCAGCGATCCGGTCGACATCACACCGTGAGCAAAGTCGTACTTAGAGAAATCGGTCGTCTCAAGCCAACCGTTCCGCTTGGCTTCCTCCCAGATCGCGGTGCCCGGGAACGGCGTCAACGGGCTGAAGATCGCAAAGTCAGGGTCCAAGCTCTTCGCGAACTCCACTTTCTCGATGACCGATTGTCGGGTTTCTCCCCGCGTCCCGATCACGAACATCGCCTGAGTGACTATGTCGCGCTTCTTCAGCACGTGAAACGCCCCCCTGATCTGGTCAATTGAGAGCTTCTTTCTGTGCCTCTCCAATTCGTCGTCAGAGGCGAATTCCACACCCACGAGAACCCAATGAAGTCCGGCATCGACCATTCGGTCCAGCAGGTCTCTATCGCGAAGTATGAGATCCGCTCTTCCTTCGAATGACCACTTCATATCGAGACCCCTCTCCTCGAGTTCCTGACAGAACTGCAGGTTCCTCTGCCTGTTCAGGTTGAACGTGTCATCACCGAACCAGACAATCGATTTCCCGTACTTGTCTTTCAGCAGCTGCATCTCGTCCACTACCTTGCGGGCACTCCTTGGCCTCCAAGCGTTCCCCCAGAAGGCAGCTTCACTGCAAAACGTGCAACCGATGGAGCAACCCCTGCTGCTGACCGTCATGGTCACCCTGTCGCCCAGTACCGCAAGACGGTACTTGTCCATCGGTAGCAGATCCCAAGCCGGTAGCGGTAGCTCGTCGATGTTCGAGATTAGCCCTCTCGGTGGAGTCCGCACGACCGAACTCCCGCGCCTGAACGCCAGCCCGTTCACCCTGGAGAGGTCCGGGTGCTCCTTTCCCAGCTCCCGTACCAATTCGAAAAGCGTTACCTCTCCCTCGCCTATCACAACGAGATCCAACTCAGGGCAGCTCAGCAACGTCTCATCAGCACTGAAAGTGAAGTGGGCGCCACCCGCGACAGTGAAGACATCTGGTAGGACCTCCTTGGCCAGTCTCACGGCGCGCAGGGCAATCTCGAAGTGGCACGCTATCGCGCTGACTCCCACGACATCAGGTTGATCTTGGCCGAGCCGGTGCTTCAAATCGTTCCAGCTGAGTCCTGATGCAGGACAGTCGAGTATGGACACCTCGATCCCGTTCTCTCTGAGGTAGGCAGCCAAGCAGGCCAGTCCGATTGGAGGCATGACCGTGTCCTTGAGCAGAGGCCAGTACGGCTTGGGCGGTTCTACTAGTAGCACCTTCAAGGTCCCATCTCGACGGATTCATCGCCAATAATCCTTTCGCCTCCCCACGGGCCAAAGCCTTTTTTCATGTCGTTGCTCTCCTCCGACGTTTGGTTTCGCGGACACTGGAAGAGTATGCCAGCTCTTCGGAGAGATGGAGGGACCTTGTCCGGGATCCCGCGGGCGCGCAGGAAGAAGTGCTGGACGGACTGATGAAGGTCTACGCCCGGACTGACTACGGCAAAGCGCACGGGGCCGATCGGGTCGGAAGTATTGAGGACTTCAGAGAGAAGTTCCCCGTGGTGACGTATCAGCGACTGGAGCCCATCTTCGACGAGATCAAGCGTGGAGACTTCGGGCTACTCTTGACAGGTTCACCTATCTGGTGGGCACTCACCTCTGGAACGAGGGGGCCACCCAAGCTCATACCTCTGACCGCAGACGACATCGCTGACAGGATCGAAGGAGCTGGCAGGACACTCAGGAACTTCATCGAACGCACCGGTCAGACCGACCTGCTTGACGGGTACGACTTGAGCTTCTACTGGCCATCGTCAGTGGTCCGGGTTCACACTGGAGAGAGTGAGGTCCCATGTGGCTACATATCAGGCGTGTACGTCAGGAAGCTGTGCGAGCCACTCGGCATAAGGATGACAGTCTCGCCGGAAGAGTTGGAGGGCTTGGGCCTTCCAGTCACGAGGGCAGACTGGGCCAAGGTGTTTCGTCTCTCCTACGAAAAAGCGAAGGACAAGAACGTGACCATGTACATAGGCGCCCCACCTCCGCTCTACTTCTTCGCACTGCAGCTCAAGGGCCAAGGCGTGCCCTTGCCCCGCGACATCTGGGACATCAAGGGCCTCTTTCTGTCGGGCGTTGCCAGCATCCACGAGCACTATTCGGCCGACCTAAGAAAGTTCTATGGCAACAATACCCGAGTGGTCGAGATGTACGGCGCCTCAGAGGGCAACTTCGGGGCCCAGATTGACGACTTCCCGGCGTTCGCTCCCTTCTACGATCTCTACCTCTTGGAGGTGGCGGTCGGACGAGAGGTGAAGATGCTTCACGAACTGAGGGATGGTGAGTGGGGTGAACTCATTGTCTCCTCGAAGACCCTTCCGAGGTACAACATCAAGGACATAGTGCAGAGGGTTGACAGAGATCATTTCAGAGTCCCGGGAAGGGCTACTGCGGACAACTCGATCGAGCTAGCAATGGAGAGTTCGGCTAGCAGACTCTTGGAGGCACTCCTTGACCTATTTTGAGCAAGTCTGACCCGCCCATGTCAACTCCGTTCGCGCCAGGACTCGATCCCATGGAGGGCTAGCAAGATGCCAAGCGCGACAAGTGTGGCAGCCACTCCGAACTGAACTGATGTCAGGGATATCACTCCAAGCACGAGCGAGAGAACTCCTATCATTGCGATGCGCTTTGCCTTTTGCCGATACATCGGAAGCATGCGCCTGATTGTAGCGTCAGCCAGCATCAGAGCACCAATGAAGATCAGGCCAAGCGGCAAGACCATTCCCCACTCGATGAAGTTGAAGTGTGCCAGAATCGCCAAGACGCCGACCACGGTCACTGACAGGCCTGCGAACAGGTATCTCAGGGGATCCTCTTCCTTGTTCAGGCGGGGGAACTCCTGTCTGTCTATCAGGTGAAGCCCACCATTTGCCTAGATCGAACGGGTTGCCTCGGCTATCGCCGCCTTGTGCTCCGGTTTCGGGATCGGGTAGACGAACCAGCAGACGCCTTGCGCCCCCTTCTGCAGCGCGACCTCCGCTGACCTCTTCACCTCTGCCTCAGACTTCATGAATCCCAACAGGATGCCCGCCAGTATCTTCTTTCCGGTCGACACGCCCTCAAGGACCGCTTCGCCTATCCACTCCACACCTTTATCGTAGTATTCGTGGTAGATCATGGGTTGGAGCGAGTCGAGTGGCCATTTCGCCCATTCTTGGAATACGTACCGATATGAGGTGCCAGGCGTGGCGAACACGGCGGCTGATGTCTCGATAGTGTTGTCGTATGACTTGACGACCTTGTGGAAGTCCTGGACGAAGGAGGTTATCTTGTCGACTCTCCATTTGACCCACTGGTACCAGTACCTCGTGCCGAACTCGATGTCCATCGGGTCAACTCCGTAGTCCCTCTTGAAACCATTCCTGCAGGTCGGGCAGTAGCAGAAATCGAAGTCCGGATTGTAGACATCGTTTCCTTTCTTGATGCCGTATTGCGTTCTCAGTTGCTCCGGCAGGAATATGTCGGGCAGGCGTATGTAGTCCAAGTGTATGCCGTCCAGATCGTACCTCTCGGCGAGTTCTTGAACCCCAGACAGGAGGAACGATCTGACCTCCTCTTGGCTGGGACACAACCACAGATAGTCCGGTACATAGGGTGGCTTGTCAACACAACTGACGCCATTCCTGTTGACTACGAACCACTCTTTCTTTTGCTTCACCAGTTCTTGGTTGGGCTTGTTGAAGCACACGTCCCATGCGTGAATTCTCATGCCCTTCTTCTTGGCCTCCTTGAAGAGTGGAGCCAGCATGTCCTTCTTCTTGCCAGGCGGGGCCGAGACGAACGACTTGCTCGGATAGAGCGAACCATTTCCGTCTATCGAGAGTACGAACAGCTCTTCGGCACCCAGTTCGGCCAGTTCTTCAACGTGCTTCTGTGGGTCATCTGCGATAGGATTGGTGTGCACCCAAAAAGCCCTTGTCCTCTGTTCCATACTTGTTCCTGCTCGGCGAGGGCGGCGTGAGTTAATTACTTTTAGGGTGGCGCCTCACCTCGTCGGATTGGAGTTCTCCATAGGCACTGGATTCAATGTCAATCTGCTCTCCAAGAAGGCAGACTACTTCAGACTCGACATATCAGGGGACATACTCAACCGCGCAGGATCCTCTTGAGTTCCTCTCTGAAGGCGGCGTCGTCGGCAGGGGTGCCCAGCACCTCCCGCCCGCTCACCACAGCCCACCTTGCTCCCCGTTTCAGGTACTCGGCGGGCTGTTGCCATCTGTTGATGAGATCGACCTTCAGCCCAGGTTCCGTCTCAGATATCGCCCGCGCTGTCTTGTTTGCGAAGAGGTATGAGAACTGACACGTTGGTGAGTAGAAGACCACTGCGCACCCTTTGTCCTGTGGTAGGGAGACGAAGGGCAGGCGGGGGCGCGGACGCACGGGTCCGGAGAGGACAAGGTGCATGGCGGTTCCGCCCCAAAGCGCCTGGCTGTTCTCGTCGACCCTTTCCCTGAAGCCGAACCGCCGGTACAGGTCAGTCAGCGAGAGACCCTCGCCGGTGTCGAAGCCGTCGGTAGCTATGAGCCTGCATCCCTTGCAGACCCCGACCCCGGCCTTGCACTGCTTAATCACTGCCTCCATCAGGGACCGGCCCACCCCCATTCGCTGATGCGCCTTGCTCGGGTTGTAGAGGCAATGCAGGTAGACCGAGTAGTCGCGCGTCTCCCAGACGGACGGATCCGCCCTCTCGGGTAGAACATGATCTGCGCAACGGGCTTTCCCTCAATGTACGCTATCTTCGCCACGGAGCCATACATCGAGAGCATATCTAGCAGCCACTCTCTCCTGACCTTGATCCCTCTCTTGAGTTCGTCGTTCTCAGGATCCAGCGAAGAGCAGACGCCGATCAAATCGTCGATGTTGTCGTCGGCCAATTCCTCCAACGCGACGGTGACCATCGATCAGCTCTCCGCCCGCCCGCACAACCATTTAAGCGCAAGTGACTGACGCGATGCAGATGGTCAGGGCAATCGCAGTCCAAGCCGAATGGGCCGCTTCTCACTACAGTTCATACGAGAGCTTCCGCAGGAAGACAAGATCCCTGATGTCCTTAGCCGCAGAGCACATGTCCGCTAACGATGTCAACCTAGTAGTCCTCCCTGAGCACTTCGGCACTCCCCTGATCTTGGCAGCAAGTGGAGTCCACCTGAGCGGCTCTGAGGACTTCGGGTCGGCAGTCAAAAGTGCTGTTTCGCAGAGGCTGCCCAAACTACTTTGGAGGAGGGTCACGAGTAGGGTCAGCTTCGTTCGAGGGTTGTTCTTGGACTGCGCCCGGGATATGGCGCTCGAGTACTTCGGGCTGATGACGGAAATGGCCAGGACCTACAAGTCGTACCTAATCCCGGGCAGCATCATGCTTCCCGACACTGCATCCGACAAGACGCTTGACCCAATTGGATCGGGCGTCTACAACACGGCACTCGTGATTTCACCCGAGGGCCGCGTGATCGGAAGACAGAAGAAAGTCCATCTCATAGACCTCGAATGTCAGACGGGCCTGGACGCGACCCCAGGGAAGCTGGACTGGATCCGATCAACGGACACGGGGGCTGGGAAGTTGGGTGTGGCCATATGCTTGGACGCCTACAAGGACGATGTTGTCGGGGAGCTGGTCGAGCAAGGTGCAAGGGTAATCCTACAGCCTTCGGCCAACCCGGAAAAATGGACCGACGCTCTCGACCACGGCTGGGAGAAGGGGAGTCTGGGAATGGTCCAACGGTACAGCAATCTTCTCTACGGAATAAACCCCATGATGGTAGGCGAGATGTTCGGCCTCACGTTCGAGGGCGTGTCATCGATAGCCTGCAAGGCAAACAAGACCGCTGACGGGTCAGGATATCTCGCAAGAGCTAGGTCAACAGACAATGAGGAAGTCGTATGGGCCGACATCCAGATGACGCAAGAAGGGTCACAGTGACAGACAGCAAGAGATGCGCTGCAGAAACGCTTATCACGGTTCCGAGCTGTCACAGGTCATGTCCGTGGTGGAGGCTATCGCGCTGTCACTCGTGTCTTCGGTACTGGTCTGTCTGTTGACCGGTCTGATAGGCATCAACAGGGACTGGCCGGACTACCTTCACGTCGACTACGGCCTTCCGGTCCCTTGGAGAGTCCACGTCAAGAACACTATTGCTGGGCCGGTGGACAAGACGAACTACGACCTCGCCGCCTTGGCCGCTGATCTTGCGTTCTGGATAGTAGTGGTGGGCTCGATCACCATGTCGCTGTATCTGATGTCCCAGAACACTCCTCTGAAGTTCTGAAGCCGACCGCTACGAAGGCCGGTCTGCTCAAGTTTTTCAGACCGAGAAGACTATTCAGCATGAAGTAGAGTCTTAAGAGCTCTCGCCCGGAATCAAAGTCAAAGCCATGGGAGCAATAAGGTCGTTCCTGTTTAACGTGTTGATGGCCGGCTTAGGAGGAGGGTTCCTCTACGTAGGGTATAACGAGTACCTCGTGAGCAACTGGCCCTTTGCCTTTGTAGGCATAGTAGGCGGGACCATCATTGTGCTCGTCTCCTTCGCCATAGTGATAATGAAGCTGATCGATGGGCTGCTCTAGCCAACCGAGAATTCCACGATAGATTGCGCGAACAACTCAGTCAGCCTGCTCACCGCCCCTCTCTTCCCATGCGCTGACCCTGCCCTTTTTTAGGTATGACCTGTCTGGCAGCTTGGGAAGTCTGCTTTCATCGACATCTTCCCACCATGGGAGAGCGGTGCTGACCCTGTCAGCAAAGGGTTCCTGTCCGGTCCCAACCGGGATGCCGCTGAATTGAACGAACCCCCAGAAGGCAGGTATGTGCATATTGATCTCACCTTGGGTGCTCCACACCCAGTTATCGCAGTACTTGCCCACGAGTTCTCTTCTGTACTCGACCCTGCTGAAGTTCACGCGCCATTGTTCACCTGGCCTCGGCGGTCCGGTCACGTCCCCTCTTCCCAGTCCCGACCAAGGAACCGCGACCTCCAAAGACCACCCCTTGTCGACATCGTGCGGCCAGTTCAGAGTCCCGTCAATTCGAACGGCGTGTTTGATCCCGATGCAGTCCCAAGAGCTGTCCGCGTGTCCGCCCATGTTGTACGGCTTGTCCAAGAACAGATCCCATATTGTATTGAGCGCGTTCATCTCGAACTCGAAGTAGCAGGACTCCTCCTCGCGAGGCTTGATGAATATCTCGAAGTCATTGTCGTCGAATATCCTTGAATCTCTCTTCGTGAGAGTACCCCATACATCAGGCTCCTCCAAGTCTGCACTCACGTAGAAGTAGTCGTCGTCCCACAGCATCATGGCCCGCGTCGAGAAGCGGGGATCTGGACGAACGTCATTCCCCTCTATGTCCACGAAAGTCCGTGTCCAAGGTGCCGTCCTCCAGGAGGCGTCGTTCAGTCTTCCGTCGACAACTATGGGAACGGTTGCCCTGTAGCAGACATACTTCTCGGGTTCAATGAGCCTCCCGTCCCTTGTTGGCACGAGAACCATTCCTTCTCGGCATTGTCCTCGGACGTGCATAAAAGAGTTCGCAATTCTCTGCCCGGTTCGATCGACAGCGATGCGACAGTGACGAAGCTGCAGGCCATGGGCTAACCGTTAAGAGCGCAGATGATTCATCAGATGACCAGACGGCCATTGGGCGGGATTCTCGTTGCGGGTCATGCCTCGGTGGACCATGTTTTCACGTCTGCTGGGTCAATGGTCCAGCCAGGAGGCGCGGCTTTCTATGCCGCGATGGCCGCACGGGTGTTCTGCGACGAGGTCGGCATCGTGACAGCCGTTGGGAAGGACTTCGACTACTTGGGCCTCCTCAGGGAATTCGCGTCCCGGGATGCGGTGGTCACCATCGCGAAATCATCGAGGTTCGAGATCCATTACGACGACAGGTGGGTATCCCATTACGAGGTGTCATCGTTTGGGGCTGCACGGTATCTGAGGGCGGCTAGGATAGCAGCAGCGTCCTCGGATTATTCGTACGTTCACTTGGCTCCCATGCCGCCGCACAAAGTCAGGAAGGCAGTCGACGCACTCAGAAGAAAGGGCAATGTCACCATATCACTCAACTCCTGGGAGGGCTACATGACGTCGGAGGAGGACAGGAAGGTGCTCAGGAAGTTGATGTCGGACGTTGACTACTTCATCATAAACGAAAGGGAGGTGACGAGACTCGCCGAGGTCGATAGCATACCCGCAGCGCTCAGAGTCGTTGACACCAGCCATCTCGTCGTCACGCTCGGGGATTTTGGGGCCATATATGTCAAGGACGGAAGGCTCGACATGACGCCGGCGCAGGCGGGGATCGGAGGACGGATCGTCGACACCACTGGAGCAGGAGACGCATGGTGCGGTGCGTTTGTAGGGGCACTTTCCAGAGGGGAGGGAATGACCTCCTCGATTCTAGCCGCGAGCATTGTGTCCGCCATCAAGTGCAGAGGATGGAACTTCGAGAGGATTAGATCCCTGCGGTTCAACTCCGTCGAAGAGCTCGTTGACTTCGCAGTCAGACTGAGGGAAGGCGGCCAGCTGACGTTGAAAAAATACCTCTAGGGCCGGAACCGCCTTGGAATGTCGTGGCCTGCCAGGTTCTGTCAACTCTTCGGCTCATCACCTCTGAGTCAACTCCGCTGCCATCGAGTCAGCATCTTTTGACTGCTTCATCCCTTCACCTGGCAGGGCGATTGGGGCGAACCTCACCCCTCTAGCCAAGATGTTCTTGGCCCCATTCACGTCTCGATCCACCAGTGTGCGGCACTGAGCACACCAGACCCTCCGCTCCGTGCATTCGGTTACTTTCGAACCAATCATGGTGGAATACCTTTGATGCAAGGCTTGGTCAATTCAAGGAATTTCTGGGTATCAGCATATATGTTCAAGTCAAAGGCAGGCTTTCCTACGCTTGTTCGCGCTTTTCTCTCCACTATTGTCACGTATATCCCATATTGGTCGAGAATCGCCTTTACCATCTGTAATAATTCAAGACAAGTATTGGTGATTCTGAGCACGTTGTGAGCATCAGTTGTCTAGCATGAGGGGTTCTGGCGCAGGGGTTCCGTCTCAACGCCTTCCTGTAGTTCCTGAGGATGCCTGTCGTGGCACTAATGGCGCAGAGCTTGTAGTAGGAAGGAACATCGTAGTCATAGAGTTGGGCGGTACGCTATCAGCGACAGGGCTTTGAGGCTTGTGACACCTTCCTTGAGTCCGATCCCTATGCAGTCGTTCACCATAGACCGGAAGCTCTCCAGCAGAACCAGAATAGGCTCAGACGGGGAATAGTTCTGCTTGACGGCTTTTACGGCTCGCACGATAGAAGAAGGGTAGTCTTCTATTAAGCTCCACGTGCCGAAGAGGTAACAGAGCCGTCTGCCACAACACTTATCTCGGGATCACCCCGCAATGATACTGTTCTTCGAATGGAGTACTTGAACCTCGGGAGAAGCGGAATCAGAGTCTCCACCATTGGCATGGGAATGTGGCAGGCGAGCGGCACGATCTGGGGGGCTGACGTAACGGATGAGGGATGCATCCAGGCGGTTGTCAAATCAAGTGAACTCGGGGTCAACCTAGTGGACACTGCGGAAGGTTACGGCGACGGCCACTCGGAGGAGGTGCTCGGGAAGGCGATCAAGAAGGTAGGCAGGGAGAAGCTGGTCGTAGCGACGAAGGTAGGTGGGAACCACTTAAGGTTCGACGACGTGATCAGAGCTTGCGAGATGAGTCTACGGCGTCTGGACATCGAGCAAGTAGATCTGTACCAGGTGCACTGGCCGGACCCTTGGCAGCAGATCCCGCTCAAGCAGACCATGAAGGCGATGGAGAAGCTCTACGACGAGGGGAAGATCCGAGCTGTAGGCGTGAGCAACTTCGCCGTGAGAGATTTGGAGGAAGCCAGAAGCATTCTGTCCCACGCCGAGATAGTCTCGAACCAGGTGAGGTACAACCTGATCATGAGACAGATCGAGGAGGAGGTTCTGCCCTACTGCTCGCGGGAGAAGATCACGATCCTAGCCTACATCCCGTTGGCCCAGGGGGCGCTGACCGGCAAATACAGCGAGGATCTCAAGCCAAGCGACGAAGTGAGAAAGGGCAACAAGGTCTTCTCGGATCAGAACATAGGGGAGACCACCCGGTTGCTCAAGGTTCTCCAGAGAATAGCCAGCAGGAGGGGGAAGACTGTGGCTCAGGTCGCGCTCAACTGGATACTCTCTCACCCCGGGGTCATACCGATACCTGGAGCAAAGAACGCACAGCAGGCAGAGCAGAACGCTGGCACCGTTGGCTGGTCCCTGACCTCCGACGAACTCCGTGAAATGGCTGCAACCTCCGACACAATCAACCTTGATTTCTTCTGACGACAGGTCGCTGTCCCTCGGCCAGACCGGGTCATCGGAGGCATCGGGAAGTCGACGGGAGCTGCCTAGGCCAGCCAAGTCGAAACCGAAAATAATATTTACCACGCGTCAGGCCTCATGGGGAGAGGTTCAACATAACTGACTTGGCCGATCGAAACGGCTTGACGATTGGCTTCACCTACAACCTGCGTAAACCGACGCAAGAATACGGCCTAGAAGCTCTCAGGAAATACTCCGAATGGGATTCCGAGACCACCGTTGAGGCGGTTGCTCAGGCGCTTGAAGAAACCGGAAACCGGGTGATAAGGATACCCGCCGACAAGAGCGTGTTCGGACGACTGCGTGAACTCCGGGACAAGTTGGACATCGTCTTCAACATTGCCGAAGGCATGTCCTCCGAACTCCTAGAAGGCGTGATGAGGGAATCAATGGTGCCAACCTTTCTCGAATACCTGCGGGTTCCCTATACGGGCTCGGGCCCCCTGAGCTTGGCGGAGTGTTTGGACAAGGCGAGGGCGAAGGAGATTGCCGGTTGGCATGGGGTGAGGACTGCGAAGCATCAACTAGTGACCAAGTTTCCCTTCCAACTCAGGGACGACATGTCGTTCCCGCTCGTAGTAAAGCCAGTCGGCGAGGGGTCGAGCATAGGGCTTACTCAGAAGTCGAAAGCCAACGACTTTGAATCTCTGACCGGACTCGTGAAGAGGATGATCAAAGATTTCCACCAACCGGCCCTAATTGAGGAGTTCATTGACGGCAAGGAGTATACGGTGGGAATAGTAGGAAGGGCAGTCATGCCAGTGATGATGATTGACTTGAGCAGGATGCCCAACAATCCTTGGCTGCGAGACCAGGATGTCAAGGATGCGGAACCGGACTACACGTGGACGAACAGCCACCTGAAGGGTGACCCGGCGCTCAGCTTGGCTCCCTTCAACGGGCTCTACGAAGAACTGGTGAGGATGGCTGTGACAACGCACGAGGCCCTCAGATGCAAGGACTACAACAGGCTGGACCTGAGAGAGAAGAACGGGAGGCCGTACCTCTTGGAACTCAACCCCCTGCCCGGCATGCACCCCGCTGACGGCGACCTGCCCACGGTGGCAAAGGCGGCTGGCATAAGCCATCCGTCCTTGGTGAACATGGTACTGTTGGAGTCGATTCTCAGATACAGGTCGGACTATCGCTTCGCGGAAAGGTTCAAGCCCGACCGAGTCATCAGGATCGCGCGGAGTGTTGAGTCAGCGTTGGCAACAGCGAAGTACTATGATCTGAACGTGGAAACAGACGGTGGCACGTACAGGCTGCTCAGACCTGTGGACTCATAGGTGCAAGGGGGGCCGGGCCAGGGCAAAGTAGTCCAATGGCTAGCAAGGGCTGAGGCTCCGTGTCGAATGGACGCACGGGAGTCCCGAAGCTGCACGACTCATTAGCTACAATCAGTGCAGCAGGCTCTGAATGATGCCACCTATCGATTTCTTTCTCTCTGAACGTGCCTGGTAGAACCTTGCGAAGGTCAAGACGATGTTCAGTCCCGCTATCGTAATGAGGGCGAGGGCGACAGACCTCATGTCCAACGTGAACGACGGTTGAGAGGGACCTGATACCTGTAACGTTCGCGAAATCACCCCCAAGCTTCCTATGTCTCCCGCCCCCAATACGAGGAGTACTATACCGAGGTGGAGAAGCGTTGACGCCACCTCACAGAACAGGTTGATGGTGCTCCATTTGTCGGTGAGTCCCTTGACGAGCGCGGCTAGGGACACCAAGATGCCTAGTATCATGATCGTCGTTGCCATCGAGAGTACGTCAATGCTCGCAGATGACTTGACCAGGTTTAGCATTCCCATGATCTGCGGGTTTCCCTGTGCCAAGTAGATCAGAGCCCACGGCACTACCACAAGGAGCAGCGCGTGTAAGATGAACGACAGCACGGCCTTCAGTATCTTGATGGGGTTGTGCGTGACGAACCACAGCCCCGTCTTCAGCAAGCTCCCCATTCTATTCTCCACCGCCTCCGATGCCGGTCGGAAAAGGAACGTCGACCGAGAAAGAGATCAGGTCGAAGAGCGTCGTGATCTTCAACCCCAGTAGGGCAGTGCGAACCTGTTGACCGATAGAGCCAGGAAGGTCGACTGGCATCTCGATGATTCCCGGGGAGCCTGGCGACAGCCTCCTCTGACCTGATGTCTCATAGAGCTGTGACCCCTGCTCGGACAGCATTTTGACGTCTACCGAGACAGTCATATCCAGCATCCCGGTATTCGTCAGGGTGATGCTCAAGGTGCCGTTGAAGGCGCCGGTGCTCGGATCCACATGCCCATTATACGCTAGGGGCGAACCGCCCTGCGAACCCAATGTGGACACCACAGACTGGACCACAGTATAGTAGGCCAATCCCACTCCGACGATCACAATCACCTCAGCAACTACTAAGAGAAAACCGATCATCTGAAGGATTGTGCTGGTCTTCAACCCGGACCGCCGATTCGGCAGAATGATATATAAGTCTGCGAAACTGAGGCAGAATCTGCGTCATGAATCCTTAGCCTATTTTTTGTCAGATGCCCACAGCCGCTCTACAGTAGATCTTGTCGCCGGTCCGTCTGATGAACTTCGGGCATCTGCCGCACTCGCCCACCAACACCGGCTGCCCATCTTGAGCGCACGTCAGCACTTCAATGGACACAATCTTGTACCGGGGGGGTTCCGGCGTGAAACCGAACTCCTTGATGAAGTCCTCAACGTTCATCGCCGGGGTGAACTTGTCCTCCAGGTCAACGACGATGCTGAGCCGCCTGACCTGGGGAAGTGACACCACATCTATGAAGGATCTATTCTTCTTCTCCACGCCCGCTCAACACCTCCACCCAAGGATTCCCTTTCAGGAACGAAGGCAGGCTCTCCTCGCTTGAGCCCTCGGGGACCTCCACGGCGAACCTAACCCTAGATCTCTCGGCTCTCACCGTCGCCCTCGCAGGTCGTTGGCTCCTCAGCTCTCTCACAGCCTCTCTTAGGTCTCTGATTTCCCGGCTCGCGGAGAGCAGGGCCGCTTCGAGCGACTTCACCTTCTCCCGGGTCTCCGCAAGCCCGGATCGGATTGCCGAGAGTGATTCATCCTGCGGCTGTCCCGCGTCTATCTCGACGTTCCTAGCCGGTATGGACTCAAAAACCCTCTTCTCGTCATACACAACCAGCCCTATCCCGTTCTCCTGAAGGACCGCTCCGTCCACCGAGGCAGCGTAAAGCTTCGGAATCGCAATGTACAACCTGTTCGCCCTTCCCCTGTGTGCTGCGGCGTTCACTATGGTCCGCAGGAGGGTGTTGCCATTCAGCAATTCCTCCTTTGTGAGGTGCAGAACCACGGTCACGGACTTGCCGTCAGAGACCGCGAGCGCTGGCGGAGGAGGCAGTCCCAGCTCCGACTGGTTGTGAACCGGCCCCTCCCCCCTCAAGGAGAAGAACTCGAGGAGCCTACTCTTTGCCTTGTCTGCTACCAACCGTCACCCAGCCTTCCATCTTCTCCCATGTCCACCCGTAGTCTTCCGGAACCGAGTAGCCGTAGACTATCGCTCCCCTCCAGACAGAGAACTGGGGGGACTCACTCATCACCACGTCGCTGCCCTCTATCCCATGTTTGGCCAACAGCGCCCCTATCTTGGCCTTCGAGTCCACCGCTACGTCCTCAAGACCCTTCGGGACAACCCAGTTGAAGTTGCCACCCGACAGTATGATCTGCCTGTAGAGGTAGGGTTGAAGCTCGACAGGCGTTCGTTCCACGGACTCGACTATCGCCTCGCCGAGGTCTTGCATCCCCCTGAAGATCACGTCCCCTATCCTGACGTCACGCGGCTTCGGCATGCCTCTCGAGAAATAGCTCTGGAATATCTCGTTGTTCGGGTCGAAGACATACTCGCCTATCAGGAACCTCATCCAGGAATTCTCCGCGAGATCTACCTCGACTCTGGTGCCCTCGACCCTGTACTTCGCCCTGAACCTTTCGGGGTCAGACTTGGCAGCCGCAATCGCCTTGTCAAGGTCGAGGGGGACCAGGCCGATGTTCTCCTTGACTTTCCTTATCATCGTTTCCTCGCCCACGAGGTCAGCATAACCGGAGTCCTTCAGAACCTCCGCGGCAATGTGATTGCCATCGGCCCCACCCCTGTTGAGCGCGACCAGTGCGTTCCTGATCGGGTACTTGGATATGGGGGCTATCTGGCCGTTCCCGTGGCCGCTCTCGATCACAACGCAGGTCAGAGCCTTATGAGAGATAGCAACCGCTAGTGGTTGAGGGATGACCGTGACTCCCGCTATCAGATTGCTTTCCGCTGCCACCTCAGCGCACAGGTCGAAGAACTTTTCGTACATGTAGCGGGGGACGAACGCTGAGAGAGACCCCACAACGAAGAAGCCCCTAAACTTGGGATCGGCCGACGTGAAGGCGTGGAGGGCGTATCGTATGAGCTCTTTGACTACGGCCCATGCCCTTTCGTCGTCTTTCTCTATGACGCCGTTCTTCATCGGATACACAAGGCGTGACGCGAGGTCCTCTTTTGCTTCGAGATAGAGAGGGGTCTCCTTCCCCACCACGACATCCGCTGTAACGCCCGATATCTTCGACATGATGGAACGCTTGTCGGGGAAGTACCCCCTGTTCTGCGTGATCTCGGGTATCTCCCCTAGCGAGATGGGCCCGTACTTGTAGTCAATCGTCCCGAAGTCCATGCCGAAGACGTTCGCCTGTCTGTACGCCTGGTCGAATGCAACCAATCCCTAACTATCGCCAGCATTGGAGGCCCTACCTATAAAAACCTCAGTCAAACCATCTCAGAAGACGGTCTTGCGCGAAAGTGGAATCTGGATCAGATGTGCAACGAGTCCAGGAAATGATCGACCAGCGAGGGACTGCGTCCTGTCAGAAGTGAACGAATCGCTCCCTTGATGTCTCCCACGAACCTGTTGTACGCACCTTTCACAGCCAAGTTCCCAGTGGAGGGAAACGCGTCCACCTCAAGAGGTACACCCTTCAACCTGATGCTAGCGTGGAAGTTGCCGTCGGGTGTGTCCGAGAAGCTCGACGCAGAAGACTGGCAAACCCTCCTGATGAGGTCGAAGTCCTTCAACCCACGCGCTGCTATTGAAAACTCACAGGTCACTGACTCTCTGGTCGCCATGTCCATCACCTTCGCTAGCCCTTCCACGGACTGCACACCCCTGAAGGCCAGTGAGAGCCTAACGAACCCTCCTTCCAGTGCGGGGGGGAACCGCTGGGAGATCGTGATCTCCTCGCCGTTTCCCAGAACGAAGTCTGATCCTCGCCTCTTGACGCGAACGAATTCGGACCGGGCAACACTCAAGATGAATGAGAAGTGTTCCTCGGGCGAGATGCCTCCCCCGCGAGGTCGCACAAACGCTGTCACGTAGCCTGAGAACTGGAGATTGGGACGCAGCGCTGGTCTCATGACAACCGCGCGACTTCTCTTATAAGGTCAACGCGGCTGCGCCAACGCTTGTGTGACTAGCAAGCCTGCCGGTCGTCCGGCCGGTTGCGCGGCGCTCTAGCCGATGGTCTGCGCGATCTCCTCGAGGCGCCTGACTCTTTTCTGGGTCGACGGATGGGTTGAGAACAGCTCCAGTACGCCCCCGCCCCTGAACGGGTTCATTATCCACAGAGAGGCCGTGGTGGGCTGGGCGTTCAGTCGCGCACCCGATTTGACGTAGTCGTCGATCTTGACCAACGCGCCCGCGAGTGAGAGGGGCTTCTTGGTCAAACTGGCCGAGGATTCGTCGGCTGCGTACTCTCTGCTACGAGATATTGCCAGTTGGATCAGCGTCGCTGCAATTGGGGCGACCAAGGCCGCTCCCATCATCGCAGCACCACTTCCGCCTCCTTCCCTATCCCTGCCTCCTCCCCAGAATAGCGAGTACATGATCATGTTGGCCAGATAGGATATGGCTGTGGCTATGGAAACTGCGATCGTCATGATGAGCGTATCCCTATGCACGACATGGGACAGCTCGTGCCCCAATACGGCTTCAATCTCGGATTGATCCATTAGCTTCAGCAGTCCTGATGTCACCACGACGGTTGCATTCCCTGGACCTCTTCCGGTCGCGAAGGCGTTTGGCTGTTGTGACTGCACCATCCCCACCTTCGGAGTTGGGATTCCGGCCTCCTGCGCAACCTTCTCCACCGTTGCGTACAGCTCGGGTGCCTCCTCCTTCGAGACCATCTTGGTGCGTGTCGCCCCCAAGACCAGCCTGTCGCTGAAGAAGTAGAACAGGAAGTTGAGCCCCAAGGCCAACGCGAGGAAGTACCAGGCCGTGTCAACACCGCCGATCACATAGCCCAAGCCCACCAATATGCCACTGAGCAGACCGAAAAGGGCGGCTAACTTGAAGTAATTTCCCCATCCACTCCCGATATTCTGGCTCATTTCCTAATTATGACTTTGCAGACTTCGCTTATAATCGTTTCGAACGAATGATACAGGCCGCCCAGGCCCGTTGTGACTGGTTGAGAAGACCAGTCTTGCGCTTGGGTCAGAAGCGATCATCCTGAAGCTCCTCCTCCATTTCTTCCTCCACGATCGCTCCTGACGGGTTGAACCTCGAATTCCCTAAGTCACTCAGCCAATTGCCAATTGGAGTCAATACTCTTGGGAAATAGCTCACAGACATAACGGTGAAGAGGGCATGGATCACAAGGATCGCAACGCTCACAATGAAAGCCAGCGGCCAATTCAACGAACCGGATCTCATGCTTACTCCGCCACGTCCGACCAAATCGGACCGTACTCAACACCTAGGCCGTGCTACAGTGGTAGCCGGGAAACTACTGCTTACGGAGAATGAAGGATCGTCTCAATCCTCTCCTTTTCCTTGCCCGGCTTCTTACCCCTCTCAATATGCACCGGGCCGATCTCGCTTGTGTTGTGAACATGTGTGCCAGCACATTTCATTGCCGGGAACGGTTCTATCTTCCAGTACCTCGTCTCCCCTTCCTGCCATATCTCCACCGGATAGCCCTTGGCAATTATCGCATTGACTTTCTCGTCAACCGACTTGAGCTTCTCCCTGTCAATTCCAGACTCAAACAGGTAGTCATTCCTGTCCTTCTGATCGTCCACTAGACCTGAGGAGGCAGGTTCCGCACCAAACAACTCCTGCATCACATAGAACACAATGTGAGCCGCCGAGTGCAGCTTCATTGTCCTATACCGCTTCTCCCAGTCGATCGCACAACTCACTCGCTGACCGAGTCCAAAACCTAGGTCAGTTTCCATCTCGTGGATGATGTCTTGGCCGAGCTTCCTCGCACTAACCACTCTCACACCTTCTATCTCCCCAGTGTCACAGACTTGACCTCCCCCCGAGGGATAGAAGGCGGTTGCGTCGAGGATCACCTCCTTCACGGAAACCGAGGCGACCGTCGCGTCGAACTCACGGACGTAGGCGTCATCATCGTACAGCTTTCTTGTCGCCATCACGGAATCGGGAGCCCATCGCTAGTTAAGCCTTCCAACTCTTCTCAGTGGGAACTGGTTCTGCCTTGCGACGAGGCACAATGGTCGGGACCTTCTTCCCATGTGCGTCTGCATTGCAGGTCGGTGTTCTGCCCGCCGCATGCATTAGCACTATCTTGTGTACGGCTCTCCGTACTTGCGCCGGACCAGCTTCTCGAGTTCCAGCTGAAGCACCTGATCAAGATCTCTTTGGCTCTGAGAAGAGAAGGATGTGGGCAAGGTTGACAAGAGTCTGACGACGGGACCTTCCAGGACGAGAGGAGTATTCGCAGACCGAACGGGAATGGGCTCATGCTTCATCAGCTCTGCAATCACCTCGCTCGCCGGACCCTGACCCATGCCTGCACTCCTGACGATGTGGTTGAGAGCCCTGGTGGGAACCGGCCTGATACCGAAGGGATATGAACCCTGCTCAGCCATATATTTGATAGCCCTGTGACTGTCTGCGTTCTCTACCCCCACCCCGACGGGATTCGACACGGAGAGGCTTTCTACTTTCATGACTGCCATCGTACCTTCTGGCCTGAAGACGTAAACATCATGCCCCAGCCCTTGGGCCTTGGCCACCAAGATGTGCCAGCCCTTGGGTCTTTCCTCGTACTCGCGGAGTATGCCGCGCAGTACCTCCTCGTAGGGCATGATGTCCGAGGACATAATGCGTGTGTCATGAGCATCAGGTAGATTAGTCTATCGCCTTGCCCGCGCAGTCAGCAGCATGGCATCGCCCCACGTTGAACTGCCAGCGATTTGTCGAAGCATTTATACCGAATAGCAGCGACTCACAACCGAGTGGCTTGACTTGAGGGAGTATGACCTGATATCGATAGGCACGGGTTCCGCCATGAGCATCGTCGACGCCATGATCCGGGAGAAACCTGATCTGAAGGTGGCCGTGATCGACAAGGACGACCCCGGTGGAATCTGTCTGACCCGCGGATGCATACCATCTAAGATACTGCTTCATCCTGCCGAGCTGATAAGGTCAATCGAGGGATCAGAGGAGTTCGGCATTGAGGTCAAGGTCCAGAGTGTGGACTTCGAGAAGGTTATGACCAGAATGCGGACTCTCATCCGCAGGGACATAGACGGAATCAGAGAGGGTCTGTCGAAGACGGAGAACATAGACTACTACCCACATGTGGCGGAGTTTGTTGCACCTTACACGCTGAAAGTGGACAACGAGGTCATAACGGCCAAGATGATTTTCTTGTGCACCGGATCCCGTCCCTCGATTCCGAGAGTAGAGGGCCTAGAAGAAGCCGGATATCTTACCAGCGACACTCTGTTGGGTTTGAGCAGGTTGCCCAAGAGCATCGCCATAATAGGTGGGGGCTACATATCGGCGGAGTACGGTCACTTCTTCTCAGCAATGGGTTCTGAGGTGACGATCATCGGCAGGAATCCCCAGTTCCTCCCGGACGAAGAGCCCGAGGTCTCGGCACTGGCAAAGAGGGACCTCGGCAAACACATCAAGATACTTACCAATCACGAAGTCGTGAAAGCCGAGGAGACTTCTCCGTCGAGCAAGAAGCTGGTCGCAGTCAACAGAGAGACTGGGCGTAACCTTGAGGTGACAGCCGAGGAGATACTCGTTGCCGTAGGCAGGGAGTCCAACTCTGACATACTGCGTCCTCAGCTAGGAGGTGTGAAGACTGACGACAAGGGCTGGATACTGGTGAACGAGTATCTTGAGACTTCCCAGCCGAACGTCTGGGCACTGGGTGATGCGATCGGGAAGCATCAGTTCAAGCATGTCGCAAACTACGAAGCTCTGGTTGTGTATTCGAACGCCGTGCTCGGGAAGAAGCTGAAGGCTGACTATCACGCGGTCCCCCATGCCGTATTCACGTGTCCGGAGATTGCGAGCGTCGGGCTAGGAGAGAAGGAGGCTATAGAGAGATACGGTCTAGGCAAGGTATTGATCGGCATCCAGAGGTACCAGGACACGGCAAAGGGAGAGGCCATGGGGGCCAAGGACTTCTTCGTGAAGGTGCTTGTCGAGGCCGACACGATGAGGATACTCGGTGCTCATGTAGTAGGTCCTCACGCTTCCATCCTGATACACGAGATCATAGACACGATGTACTCAGCTGAGCAAACGGCGTTTCCCATAGTTGAGGCAATGCACATCCACCCTGCTCTGAGCGAAGTTGTCGAGAGGGCGTTCCGAGCTCTCATGACTCCCGAGCAGTACCACCACGTGATCGAGCATCACCTCAATCTACCGACCAGTTGAGGTTTGCACAGTTCTGAATATCTGGGAGGACCAAGGGCCCCGTGTGCTCAGGCTTGGCTGCCATCCACGTTTTGGGAGCAGGACTCGGGGCCAGTCGTGGCATAGTTCAGGCGAGCATCGCGCCGTCAAGCTGATCGAAAAGGTCAGATCTGTCGCAGCGCCAGCGTTCCGGACCAGTTGAGCCGGATGTTCGCATTCATGGCTACGCGGGCACAGCGGACCAACAGAAGGCGACAGTTACTGAATTGGACCCAAAATCCGGAACGAAATGTAAAGTTTAAATCAAAATCCTGAAGGTAAGCGCTGAAGACCGCGAAATGACATACTTGGGCAGACAAATCATGGCAGAACTGTTCGGATGCGACCCGAGACCCCTGAGAGACCTTGAAGTGGTCAGAAAGACCATGGAAAGGGCGGCGAAGGCAGCCAACTCCACTGTGGTCCAGTCCGCCTTCCACAAGTTCGGTGATATGGGTGTGTCGGGCGTGCTCGTGATAGCTGAATCGCATCTGTCCATCCACACTTGGCCCGAGTACGGTTACGCGGCAGTTGATGTGTTCACTTGCGGCGAGCACACCAAGCCAGAAGAGGCCTTGAAGGTCCTCATCAAAGGCTTCAGGGCAAAGCGCGTCGTCAGCAAGCTGTACCCGAGGGGCTCGAAGGATGAACTCGAGATCATGGAGAGCGTACTACCTAACGCAGGGGTCTGAGCCGACCCTCGCACTCTTCCCAATAGAGCGCATCGTGTTCTCCGGGCAGAGCAAGTTCCAGAGGATAGAGGTAGTGGACTTCGAAGAGCTGGGGAGAGGACTCGTTCTCGATGGACTGATACAGGCCGTCGAGTCAGATGAATTCGTCTATCATGAGAGCCTAGTTCAGACGGCCCTCTACAACTGTTCTCGGCCCCAGAGGGTCGCAATAGTTGGCGGAGGGGATGGCGGAGCGCTCAGGGAGACCTTGAGGTGCAAGACAGTCAAGAGAGTCACGATGGTCGACATCGACAGAAAGGTGGTGGACGTGTCCAAGAAGTACCTACGGGCAATCCACCGGGGGTCGTTCGACGACAACAGGGCAGAGCTTGTCATCGGAGACGGCAGGCAATACCTGAGCAAGAGAAGAGCAGAGTTTGACGCCATCATTGTGGACATAACTGATCCCGTGCCTTCAGGTCCCGCTCTCTTCCTGTATTCGGTTGAGTTCTACCGCTTGGCGAAGAGGGCCCTCAATTCAGGGGGAGTGCTCGTCACCCAGGCCTCGCCTTTCGGAGGCAAGCAGTTTCTGAGAGTGTTGAGATCGCTCAGGTCAGTGTTCAGGAGGACCCTTCCATTTCACGCCTACGTGAAGACTTTCGTTGACGACTGGGGGTTCGCGCTTGCCACGGACCAATTGCCACCTCGGGCGAGTTCGCCGGAAGAGATTGACAGTTGGATCTCAAAGTTCGTTTCTGGAAAGAACAGATATCTCACAGGGAGCACGTACCGAGCGAACGTGGCGATCAGCCCGAGTGCCGAAAGGAGGTTCAGGGAGCGAGTGAAGCCTATCACTGACTCTGAAGCCCGCAGGAAGGCTGGACTGGCCGAGACCAGTTCCCCGTGGGTATACCAGTAGACTGAGGCGTTCTATCTGCGTCACCCACCTGGGCCGAACACAGGCGGGGGGGAATCCTGTCGAGCTTTTCTGGTTCAACTCTGATCCTCAATACCAGTTGAGACAGATGGCATACTACGGGTGAATCGCGGTCCCACTGTTTCCAGACAGGACATCGAAAGCTTTGTCGAGGTGACCTATGTGGACCATCTTCCCGCCTGAACGCAGGAACCTGAGCGACGCCTCGATCTTGGGAGCCATTGATCCCTGAGCGAATTCCCCCTCGGAGAGGAGGTGCTCCGCTTGAGCCATGGATATCTCCCTTAGCAGCCTTGCGCCGGGGGTCCCGTACCTCAGGAAAACCCCATCTACATCGACTAGGATCAGCAGCGCGTCAGCCCGCACCTCAGTGGCTAGAAGCTGAGAGGTGAGATCCTTGTCGACAACAGCCTCAACGCCCGCTAGGTTCCCGCTACGATCCCTCAACGTCGGCACGCCTCCTCCGCCGCCGGCGATTGGGATGCACCCTTCTGATATCAGGCGCTCAACTGCCCTTGCTTCGACCATCAGCCTAGGGTTAGGCGAGGGTACCACCCTTCGCCAACCTCTTCCCGCCTCTTCTGCGACCGTCACGCCCTGTGGCTTATACAGACCCTTGGCCATTTGCTCTTCCATGAACTCGCCGATAGGCTTGGAGGGGTTGGTGAAAGCGGGATCATCGGACTCGACCACGACCTGACTGACTAGCGTTACCACTATCTTGTCCACGCCACGCTTGTGCAACGAGTTCGTTAGGCTCTGCTGAATCATGTACCCGATAAGCCCCTGGCTTTCTGCTCCGCATGCGTCGAGCGGCAGAGGTGATACCTTGTCTGCCGACAACTCGTTCTGCCTCAGTATGTTCCCGACCTGAGGGCCATTGCCATGAGTAAGAACCACTTCGTATCCCTGACTCACTATCTCTGCGACCTGCTCACAGGCAGCTCGCACGTTGGAGAGTTGCTCCGAGTACGTGCCAACCTGTCCGAACCTCAGGATCGCGTTGCCGCCTAGGGCTATGACTACCCGACCTTTCACAACCTGCTCGATTCCTCTGAGGATATGAGCGTTTCCGGTGAATCGAAACGCTTAAGGCGGGTCTGCTCAATGGACGCGACGTGGCGACGGAAAAAAGTTCTCCGAAACGGTTCGCAGCTTTGGTCTTGGGTGGGGGGTTCTATCAGGCCGGCTATTCCACTGTGACGACCGTTATTGGGCCGCTGCTGAACTCCAAGGGAATATCCGCGGAGCAGATAGGAATCCTCAACTCCGCGAGCTGGGCCGTGGTGACGTTGGCTTCCATACCGGCCGGCAGACTCTCGGACAGGCTGGGGAGGCTGGTCCCCTTTGTGATCTCTGCCGTGGCAGCAGCAGCCGCATGGGGGGCGCTGTACTTGAAGGTGGATCTCACCATGTCGCTTATCGCATTCGTCTTGGCGGGGCTTTCGCTCGCACTTTTCACCCCGAACTCGATTGCCATCATCTCTGAGCGGTTCAGTCCAGGCATTGCCCCCATTCTGTTCGCGGTGTTTTATTTGGCTACTTGGGGCGGGGCCGCGATAGCATCGATGTTTTCAGGCTGGGCCTCTGAGAACTTGGGCACTACCTCACCGTTGTTGATATCGTCCGTCCTCTTTGTAGTGTCAGGCATTGCCCTGATGGTCTCGGCGTGGTCGAATGGCAAGGGCGGGATCTCCGACAACAAGCGGAGCATGCGGCATCTCTGGGATTCGTTGGACATTAGGACAATAGTCTCGAGTGTCAAGGACAATCCGCTACTTGCATTCTACGGGTTTGCCTTGTTCTTTCACTCGTTTGGCTATCAGATGATCACTCCGTACCTGAGTCTCTACGCGCAAAAGGCAATAGGGCTTGATATGGCTGGCATCGGGCTGGCCATGGCGGCCTGGAATGCAGGGATGATGGTCGGGATAGTCCCGTGTGGTTGGATCTCAGCAAGGATAGGCAGTGAGGTCACTCTCGTCGCTCATTTCATCCTTTCAGCGGTGAGCTGGTCAGCCATTACTCTCTCCTGGGACCTCGCCTCAACAGTGGCCCTGTTGTTCCTCTTCGGGCTGGCAGGTTCGATGGACCTACCAGCTAGGAGAGCATTGACTTCCGAACTGTCTCCAAGAGACAAGCTAGCGGAGACCACGGGGTTCATCGAGCTGGTCAACGGGATAGGAGGACTCTTAGGGAGTCTGGTAGGCGGGTTCCTCTTCCAGGGACTCGGACCGGCCTTTCCCTTCTACTTCGGTTCACTGATGACGTTGCTAGCAGTTCCGCCGATGTTCAGACTCGCAGGACGGGTAAGAAAAGGGTCTAGGAACTCACATGGAACTGACCTCGTTTCCACATCGCGCTAGCCAACAACCATAAAAGACGAGAGGACAATACAGTCCGGTCAGGATGGTCAAGCTTGCCGTCCTCGGCGGTAGGCCCGTGAGAAGGCGCCCGTTCCCTACAGTGAACGACTCGTCGGGAAGAACGTTGGGGAAGGAGGAAGTGAGGGCTGCCAGTCGGGTCATAATGTCCGGCCGGCTCTTCAGATGGAGCGGAAGAAACGTCGAGCGGTTCGAGAAAGAGTTCGCACGGAAGATGGGAGTTGCACATGGCGTTGCATCCACATCCGGGACAGCGGCGATCCATGTGGCACTTGGAGCCCTCGGGGTAAGCCCCGGTGACGAGGTCATCACAAGTCCCATCACGGACATGGGGACAATTGCCCCTATCATGTTTCAGGGGGCTGTGCCGATATTCGCTGACGTGTCTCGAGAGTCGCTGAACGTGAATCCCTCTGAGGTGAGAAAGAAGATCACTGACAAGACCGCAGCGATAATCCCGGTGCATCTATTCGGACTTCCAGCGGACATGAGCCCGATCCTTGATGCAGCCCAGGAAAGGGGGATCCCGGTGGTCGAGGATTGCTGCCAAGCGTACTTGGCGGAATATGGAGGCAGGCTAGTGGGCAGCATCGGGAGAATGGCAGCCTTCAGCATGCAGCAGTCAAAGCACATGACCACTGGCGACGGTGGCATGACAATTACGGATGACGAGGAGCTGGCTGACAGAGCTTCCCTCTTCGCCGACAAGGGTTGGGACAGGTCAAAGGGAAGAGAATACGTAATGCTGGGCGTCAACTATAGAATGACTGAGGTGCATGCCGCTATCGGGCTCGCGCAGTTGAAGAAGCTTCGAAACGCCGTAGAGAGCAGGAGGAGATCCGCAAGTAGACTCACTGATAGAATAGAAGGAATCAAGGGACTCACGCCACCGCGCGCACCCAAGGGCGTGAAGCATTCGTACTGGCAGTACTCACTCATCGTAGATGATGAATTCGGAATCCCTCCAAGAAGGTTCTGCGAAGCTCTCGTGGCCGAAGGCATCCCTGCCTCGTACAGCTACATAGGGGAACCGATGTACCTGAAGAAACCCCTGAGAGAGAAGAGAACCTTCGCGAGGAGCCAGCATCCCTTCGACTGCCCTGCATACGGCAGGACCATCTCCTATGAACCAGGACTGTGCCCTGTGGCTGAGAACACACTGAAGAGGCTGATCCTGATACCTTGGAACGAGAAGTACAGTAGGGACGACGTGGACGATATTGCTGAAGCCATTCAGAAAGTAGCGGCGCACGCAGGTCACTTCTGAACGCTACGAAGGTCCGTTTGGCGCACATCACTCGGAGTATTCTTCGTCACTTCGATGCACTTAACCCGGTTCACCAGCAGATGGATCAGCGTCTACTTCGAGGGCAGCAATGGGGAGTCCTCGCAGGGACTGCAGTGAGCTCACGGTTCTTCAGGTCAGAGCCCACTGTCAACACGCTATTATGAAGCCTACCAGCGATACCCGTAGGAAGGCATCGCGAGAGGCAGGCAAGAATGCTGCTCGCAAGAGCAGGTCGAGAGACAGGTCCAGTATATGAACGGAGTGGTTACCGGTCTGACAGACTTCGCGAGGCCGATTCGCCTAGGACTGGTGGAGACTGACGCCCGTCAGCTCATAGACGAGGTCCTGTCAACATCACCCATTCCACAAAATGTCAAGGCAGCTGTCAAGGTCGAGGATGATCTGCCCAGACTGTTGATAGATCCTCAGATGATGAGAAGGGTTCTCACAAATCTGATCTTGAATGCAGTACAGGCAATGCCGCGGGGCGGGAAACTGACGATACGGGTCTCCAAGTCAGGCGAAACGATCCTGATCAGTGTGCGGGATACTGGCAGGGGAATACCTGATGAGATCCTGCCGAAGCTCTTCAACCCGTTGTTCACCACGAAAGCGAAGGGTCAGGGGCTTGGGCTAGCCACTTGCAAGCGCCTGGTCGAGGCTCATGGCGGAAGGATCACTGTGGAAAGTCAGGTGGGCAAGGGCACCACCTTCACTGTGAATGTGCCGCTGAGAAAGTAGGCGGATGTAGCCAAAGGCAGGCCGGCACTCCTGTGTCCTCACTCCTAGCCTAGGTGTCACCAAGATCGACCGTGAACTTGCTGCCGATGCTTAGGGTTTCCCTGAGCCTTATGTCTTCAGACGAACTGCCCACCAGAACCTCGAATTCGCCTGGCTCCAGGATCGGCTTCATGTCTTTGCCGAGAAACGCAAGGTCTTGCGCGGATAGGGTGAAGGCTATCGTCTTCTTCTCTCCGGCCTTGAGCGATACTCTTCTGAACCTCCGCAGTTCCTTGACGGGCCTTGCGAGACTGGCGATCACATCGTGAGTGTACAGCTGCACAACTTCATCTCCTTCCAGCTCACCGATGTTCCTCACATCGAAGCTTATCGTGACGTGCCCGCTCTTCTCATTGACTTCTGCGCTCAAGTTGTCGTACCCGAACTGAGTGTAGCTTAGGCCGTGGCCAAACGCGAATGCTGGGGTCCCGGGCATGTCAACATAGTCGTAGCTCCTTCCCGTCGGCTTGCAGTTGTAGTAGAGCGGAAGCTGACCCACGTATCTGGGCCAAGTGAAGGGCAGCCTACCTCCTGGATTGTTTTCGCCAAACAGTGTCTCCGCTATGGCTATCCCGCCCTCTTGGCCTGGATACCAAGCCTGAACAATGGCTCGAGCGTCCTTGATCCAGCCGCCCGTCACAGCACTCCCCGTGAGAAGCACGACGACCATCGGGGTTCCGGTTCTGAGAACCTCCTCGATCAGAGATTCCTGGGGGCCCGGCAGATCAATCCTCGCTCTGTCCCTGCCCTCTCCCTCAACGATTCCGCAGAATACGACTGCGACATCCGCCTTCTTGGCCATCGTCGCGGCCCTTTTGATCTGCGACGGTAGCTCAGACCTGTGATCCCAAGCGAGCTGTGCGATTGCCTCAACTGTGCGCTCGTAGTACTCGACCTTGAGGTCATACCGCTTGCCCTTCTCAAGCCTCACTTGCACCGTGTCCGAGGCCAACCCTCTGTCGTACCAAGCGTCGACCAACAGTTCGCCGTCTAGCCACAGTCGCGCCCCGTCATCGGCGGAGAGGCGCAGTTCATAGACGCCGGATTCGGGCGCCACCAGTCTCCCTGTCCAGCGGACCGAGAAGTTGTCGCAAGGGATCTTTGGATCTGGTGACCCGAGCCCCCAGTCGAAGTCCAACTCCTTGTCTGTCCTCATGAGGACAGGCTTGCCCGACAAGTCGGGGTTGTCATAGTACTCTCCGGTGAGACCGTGTTCACCTGACCTGCCCTTTGACGGTACAAGATACTTCGACTGTATCGGAAAGTGCTGGCCTGTGGATAGGCTACAGCCTCTTGCGTGATAGACCTTCGTCCCCGGGCTGACCTTCTCGCTTATCGCCTCAAGTGGTGTGACCGATCTGCGTGGAACGCCGCTGTAGCCCCCTAGCCTTAGCTCGTCAGAGAGGGGTCCGAGAATCGCGATTGACTTCAGTTTCCTTCTGTCCAGAGGGAGCAACTTTCTCTCATTCTTGAGCAGCACAATGGCTTTTCTTGCGGATTCAAGGGCAAGGTCAACGTGTCCGGCACAACTGCAGGTCGCTTTTGCTATGTCTGGATCGACGAACGGACGGTCGAACAGCCCGATCAAGAACTTCACCCTCAGTATCCTCCGGACCGCCTCATCAATAATGTCTGCTGCGACCAGACCCTCTCTTGCTGCCTTTGCCAACGGTTCTCCGAAGAACTCCGTCTTGGGGAATTCGACTTCTAGCCCAGCTTCAAGCGCCAACCTTGCTGCTTCCCCTGGGGTAGCCGCGACACCGTGCTTGCCGAGTATCCCGGAGACCGATCCGTAGTCCGAAACTACGAATCCCTCGAAGCCCCACTCGTTCCTCAGCACCTCGGTAAGGAGCCACCTGTTGCTTGAGCAGGGAGTTCCGTCAAGTGAGCCGTAGGCCGCCATTATCGACAGAGCACCGGCTTCAATGCAGGCCCTGAAACTCGGGAAGTAGATTTCTCGGATGATCCGTTCCGAGAAGTGTATCTCATTACTGTCCCTGCCTCCTTCGCCGACGAAGTTCGTTACGTAGTGCTTCGGCGTGGCTATGATGCCTTCCTCGCGCATTGCCTTGCAGAAGGATTCTCCCATAACCGACGCTAGGTGCGGATCTTCACCATAGGTTTCCTCGGTCCTGCCCGCTCTCACGTCTCTTGCAATGTCGACCACAGGCGAGAGGCATTGCCGTATGCCCCTAGCAGCTGTTTCCTCTCCGATCGCCTTGGCCACTCTATAGACCAGGTCTTGGTCCCATGAGGCTGCCAGAGCAATGGCTTGCGGGAAGCTGGTGGAGTACTTTGCCAAGCATCCGTGCAAACACTCTTCGTGAATGATGGGTGGAATCCCGAGCCGAGTCTGTTCAATCGCTTGGGCTTGAAATTCGTTCGCTTTGGCCGCTCCCTCTCTGGGTGGGTAAGATCGGACAACACATGTGAGGTTGCCTATCCCGCATTGTGGAATGCTGGAACCCGATCCCAGCTGAGCCAGCTTCTCTTCCAGCGTCATCCTTGAGAGCAGGTCCTCGACTCTTTTCGAGATAGGCTGACTGGGATCCTCGTATGGATCCATGACGCCATTCTTGTTTCGGTCTATCCAATCGCCGTGGTAGAAGGGACTGTAGCGTGGACCCGCCGGGTGGGCTTGTCTTCCTCTCAACGATGGAGTCATTCTTGTTGCTGACGATCCATTCGCTTTTAACACTTGGCGCGGTCACAAGCGACCTCGGTCTCACCTGCAGGTTGTACCTGCGCTCAATGTCACCCCGGATCCGGTTGCTGCTCTCAACCTAATGCCTGAGGCTTCGCAATGGCAGGAGGCTACGCGCGAAGGAGTCAACGACTCCCAGCCTTGAGACCTGCTTGTCACAACTCATCGTAAGAAGGCACTAGGAGGCAGCAAGGAGGAGAGGAGTGAGAGGCGTCTCCGCAGGTTCCTTCGGAGTCGAGCATCGAAGCGTCTGGCTTTGGCCCCGGTCAGACCACAGCGCCCGCTGAACGCCAAGGGTGTGCTCGACGGGTCTCCCTTGGCTGGCTGCCCGTAACGACACAGCCACAAACAATCCGGCGGTGATATATGACTCGGACAACTAAGGCTAATAATGTGAGGGAATCAGTCAAATCCGCGGTCAGATGCCAGTCCACAGGGGTGCATCGCAGGTGACAGAGGGTCCGTCGGTGACAAAGGTAATAAGTGGGATGCAAAAGACTGGAAGGATAACGGTGCTAAAAAAAGGCGAGAATACGTGCAAGAAAAAGATGTGAATGGGGACAGTTTGGCGCATGCGTCGGGAGACACGGACAGGAAGCTCCAAGCTCTCTTCCAGACGGCAATGGAGGGAATTGTCGCAGTTGATCCGAACGCGAATGTCATCTATGCAAACGAAGCTCTTGTTGAGATGTCAGGATATGATGAGAAAGAACTCATCGGTGCCAATGTCAGCATGCTCCTCACAAAGGAGGGCTTCGACAAGGTGCGGAGCAAGTTGGCACGCGTGAAGAAGGGAGAAAGTGGCAGAGATGAACTCGTCGTCATTCGCAAGGACGGCCAACAGCGCACTGTCCAAGTCTCAGTCTCACCGTTCTGGAATGATGACGGAACATTCGGTGGCGCCCTCGGGATTGTTATGGATGTCACAGAACGCAAGAAGGCAGAAGAGGAGCTAAGAAGCCTCGCCAAGTACCCTGCTGAGAACCCTAACCCAATACTCCGACTCGCGAAAGACGGCACCATCATACACGCCAACCCTTCAAGTGACCTCCTACTGGACGAATGGGGGAGTTCAGTCGGTCAACCAGCGCCTGATCACCTCAGACGACTAGCATATCAAGTCCTCACAACGGGCAGAGGAGAACAGATTGAGTTGAGACAAGGGAAGCGAGTGTTCCTGTTCAACCTAGTGCCTGTAGCGGAGGGGGACTATGTAAACGCCTACGGACGGGACATCACCGAGCGCAAACGGGCGGAGACAGAGCTGCAGCTTCACTCCCAGCAGTTGGAGGAATTGGTGAACGAGAGAACGAGAAAGCTCATGGATGCAGAGAGACTAGCCGCGGTCGGTGAGGTGGCTGCCTCCGTCGGTCACGATCTCCGCAACCCCATACAGGTCATGATGAACGACGTGTTCATGATGAAGGCGAAGATGCAGAAGTTGACTTCCAGAGATCAGGAGATCGTGGATAGGCTGGGTTTAGCGGAGTTCTTGATAAAGGCTGACCAGTCCACTCAGTACATGAATTCCATCGTAACCGACCTTCAAGGTTCGGTGCGACCCCTGAGGCTAGAGCCCGTTGAGACCGACATTCGTTCCCTTCTAGACGAGACGCTTGCCACGATCGTGATCCCCGAGAACACGGTGGTCTCAAGACAAATCCAAAATAGTTTGGACGCGGCGAAACTACTTGTCGACAGGACCATGATGAAGCGAACGTTTGCGAACTTGATTAACAACGCATTTCAGGCTATGCCGACGGGGGGGCACTTGAGCATTCAGGCATTTAAGCGGGGGAAAACCCTGCTGGTCATCTTCTCGGACACAGGGGTTGGCATGTCAAAGGAGAACCTGACCAAGCTCTTCAGAGCTCTGTTTACGACAAGGGATCAAGGACAAGGACTCGGGTTAGCCATCTGCAAGCGAATTGTCGAAGCTCATGGAGGCATCATTACTGTCGAGAGTGAAGTAGGGAAAGGAACTGCAGTGACCGTTGAAATACCCCTGAAAGACCAGTCGAGTGAGTAGATCCTGACGAGCGGCACAGCTCGTGCCTAGGAGACCGCAGGCCCGTCCGGGCTCTCCTTGGCGACTCGGATCGTCTCAAGCTCTTCCATGTAGTCTCCGGTTTGGATGGTACCTAGTATCTGACCCAAGACACCGCGGACCTCGCGCGCGCAACGATGTCGGGCTCCCTCCCGAGATCGAAGTCCATCTTCCGAAGGATGGGCTCCAGTGCTTCTGACACAAGGGGTAACAGGAGTCTCAAGTCACCGAGAAGCGCGGACATGACGCGGTTCCCGTCCAGTCATCATTGAGGCAAAGATAAGCCTGTCCTTGCGACCACTCGTTTTTATCCGGATGGGCCCTACCAGAGATGCGTGACTTGACGCCCAAAGAGAGGATCAGGAGAACCTTGCGTTTCCAGGAGGTAGACAGAGTGCCGGTATTTGAACAGGAGATAGCAGACAACGTTGCGGGCGAGATCCTGTGCAGAAAAGCATCCACTGGTGGCGGAGGAATAGGTTGGCGCAGAATAGCAGAAGCTCTGTTCAGAGGAGAACGGAGCCAGTTGGTCGAGAGGATCGGGCAAGACCTTCCTGAGCTGACACTGAGGCTTGGGTTAGACGCAGTCAACCCACCCCTGATCGGAACCTCGGCGGCAGACAGGAAGATAGATGAGAACACGTACTACTTTGAGGACGATAGTACTAGCACGTGGGCAATCGCCAGATATCAGCCTGAGACTATGGAGTACCAGTTCGTCGATTCTTCCGTCAGGAGGGAGGGGATTCCGGCTATTGAACGCATCTCTGAACGCCTTGTTGACGAGAAGCCAGACATCGATAATGAAGAGTTCGCCGTGATGGACCTTGTGGTGGACAAGGTTGGAGACGAGCTTGGTATAGTCGGATCTAGTGTAGTGGGAATACCAATCGAGATCCCATGGTTGATCGCTTCAGTGACAAGGCCCGAGTTGGTCTCGATTTACCTAGACTGGCAGGTGAGGTATCACAATGAACTCGCGAGGCAGTACAAGAAGCATGGAGCAGATTTCATTCTCGGCGGAGGCGACCTAGCGGGTAGACAGGGTCCTGTGTACTCGCCCTCGACCTTCAGGTCACTGGTCCTGCCTAGGTTGAGGAGAATTGTGGAGTTGTGCCACCAGCTAGGTCTAGCGTACTTGTACAGGACTGATGGCAATGTCTGGCCCATCGCACATGATCTCTTCGGCGAAACGGGGGTTGACGGCTATGGCGAAATCGACGCGAGCGCCGGAATGAGGCTGGGCGAGCTACGAGCGAAGTTCCCGAAGCTCGCACTGTGGGGGGCCGTAGACTGCGCTAGAACCCTAGTGTTCGGATCTGAGGAGGAAGTGAGAGAAGAGACGATTCGTAACATATTGGAAGGCGCGCTCGGCGGGGGTTACATCTTGGGATCGTCGAACACCATACACCCGAACATTCCCGCGAGGAACTTCCTAGCAATGGTGGAAGCAGCTATGGAGTTCGGGATCTATCCGATCAATCAGGGACTTCTGGCTGCTCGGCTGGGAAGCAGGAGCTAGAACGATGCTACACTATCTCAACTCGTCAACAAGGGCAGGGACGATCCAAAAGGGCAGAGATCTCCGATTACGCCATGGAGAACATCTCTCACGATGACTCCAAGGGTTCCAGAGTTTCAGCTCATCCCTGTCCGAGCGTCATCAAGAAGGAGGTACTCAGGTCAGACGTCGGAGTACTGGATTCCGTCGTAATGCCTTTCTCCACGTTGCATGAGCAAGGAACCACAAGTAGGCACTCACACGCAACGAAAGCTTAAATTATCACCAACAGTAATACTTACAGAAAATGCCTATATTCGACGAGTACAAGATAGCCGAAATCAACCGAGAGTCAGGACTTTTCAGCTGCAAGGGATGCGGTGAGATAATACCACTGTCGAAAGGCGAGCACTTCCCCCCGTGTCGGACTTGCGCCAGCAAGGGCAAGGCGGTGACATGGATGGAAGTTGCTGTCGCCGGAGAGGCGGGGAAGACATACGAGGTGGGAGGGAACAGTCCAGTCTCAGGTCTGTTCCTGTGCACGGAATGCAAGCATCAGATCATCCCTCTCGCGAAAGGAGACAACTTCCCGCCCTGCAACAACTGTAGAAAGGCAACGAAGTGGCAGCTGATAGTCTCAGCATAGGGACTGTGGAAGGAGCGGATGGCTTCGTGTCTCAGTGCCCCTTGGCCAGTTGGATTCACGTGTTCCGCGGTTCACTGGTGCAATGGGAAAGGAGGTTCAGTCGTCCGCATCTCGGCGGAAGCTAGGGATTCACACTCCCGTGGTACATCTTCCTGATCCTGAATCCAGCCTCGGCAAACTGCCTGAAGCTCGAGCCATCGAAGGTTCCGCAGTCCACTATGACGAACCTTCCCGGCCTTCCTCCCACCGCGTCAGCAATGAAGCTGGGGGTCAGCTTCGTATAGGATTCATGCGGGATCGCGAAAATCACTCCGTCGGCGTCTTTGAGCGCCCCAGCCAAGTCGGGACCTACCTTGAGCTTGGGCAGGTCCTTCTGCCTAGTGAAGTACTTTGCCATTGAGTACGGGTCCTCGTCTTGTTGCTCCAACTCGGGCAGCGACTTGACATAGGGATCAGTGATCACAATGTTCGCGCCCTTCTCTTGGAGGTATCTGACTATTGCTTCGTAGGGAGCATATCTAGTGTCGGCTACGTCCTCACGATAGGACGCGCCTGCCACGACTATCCTGCTGCCCCTCAATTTCCCGCCAACGGCCTTCAGTTCATCCTCCATCATGTCGACGGCGTGCATGCCATCGGTGTCATTGATGTCGACCATGAGCGTGATGAGTCTCAGCAGCTGCTTCAGTTGGCCAGCTCTCTCGCCCGTGAGTCTCCTCTTGAACTGAGGCATGTTCTTGACAGACCAGACTATGAAGATGGGATCCTTTGGAAGGCAGTATCCCCCTGTGCTCGGAGTCCGCGGGACCAACATGTCCCTGTGGGTAGGGCGCTTGTTGATCGCCGCCACAACCTTGGAGAGGTCAATGCCGCCCACCTCTGCCGTTCTTCCCAGCACCCGTCCGAGCGCGATTACGGTCGCCCTGTATGTGTTCTCAGCGCACTTCGAGAACTCGGAGTCTGTCGGAGTGGGAAGCCTTGTCAGCTCAGCCTTCGGGCCTGTCAGGACGCTTGAGAGGAAACTGTGGGCCAATCCAGCTGACGTTTCATCTACGCCCGAGAACACTCTAGGGAAATTGATTACGGAGTCCACATACTCCCTGCCCGGCATGACGCGCTCGTATGAGTGAGCTATCCTCGGCGGATGCTCGCTCAACGCAAGCTCGACCAACTCCGCCTCGCCTTTCTTGATCGGCCGCTGCAGCCACAACTGAGCTTGTGCCTCAAGCCCGGAAAGGAACTCGCTGTGAGTAGCGCCTGTCTCCTTTGCTCTGTCAAGATCCTGTTCTATCCTGTGCCTGAACTCGTCAATGAAGATTGGCTTGACGATATACTCCGTCGTACCTGGCGGGACCGTCGTCTCTATTAGGTACAGCGCCTCAGGTCTGATGAGTCCGGCGACAGTCTTCGTCGCACGAATGAAAGCCTCTATCTCGACCGTCGCCTTGCTCGAGTCCCCGAACTTCAGCTTCCTCACATCGCATTGAACATCACTGACAACCACATCCGCAAGCGATATCGCCTCGTCCACGAAAGTGGCAGTGAACCTACCTGCGGCGACTGTCTCCCTGATGAACTGCTCTACCTTCGGATCCTCCGACTCAACAGGCGTCCTTGCGGAGTTGATCAGCGGTATCTTCCAGTATGAACGCACGGATGGCCTCTGGAGCCCTATCACGAACTTGCCCTCGGCGTGCGCTATGATGGATGCCATTATCGCGCCCACGAACCCGAGACCCTGCACCACGACAACCTGTATGCCCTTGGCCCTCGCCTCAGATGCCAGGCGCGTCACTCTCTCGACCTCTCTTGCGGACTCCTGAGGTCCTGGCAGCACGTAGGCCGACCCATCGGGAGCATAGGACAACTCGGAATCAGAACCAGTGAAGGTCACCTCCTTGCCGCCGTACTCTATTGCCCGAACACCCTGCACAGTCATAGTCCACTGAGCATCCCCTACACTATTTTACCTTGAGCCCCGTGCGAGGGCTAGTACCCCGCGCGCGACAGGATGACGTTTTCCCGTGTTCCATCACGCGGTAAGATCCCAATCCAAGTAGACAATCGTAGTCTTCCCTTCAGCGGTTGCGCGCCGGGACAACCAGCAAGCAACTGGGGATCGCTCGTGCAAATCCATCAGAGGGTCTGTTCCTCACCTCACCATCCATCCAGAGTGTTGATGATCCCCCGCCGTCCAAGTTGAGAGCTTCCCTACACCCCAAGTCTTTCATGATGCTCGCGAGTTCAGCAAGGGTCGCCCCGATGCTATTCCTCTGTTCGGAAGGCGTGTTCACCTTCCTGTCATCATCGACAGTCACGAAGAGCACGTGTCCATCTGCTGTGATGCCCACGGCGGACCTGGGGGCTCGGGTTTTCACGTCATCAACGCCCAGATTGAGTCTAGTCGGAGCTAGCTTCCCGCTCTGGAATTCCTCGGGCGGTGTGCCCGCACAGAAGTAGTCTGGCTTCAGAGGGGTCCCGTCACCAATGAGGATAGGACCAGCAGCCATGGCATGCTTTATCTGACCTCCTGCATGACCGAAGTGTAGCTCGCACTGCAACCGGTCATCTCCCCGTCCCGCCAAGAGGCTTCTCAGCAACTCATGGGCCAGTGGAGCGTTGGCTATTTGCAGTACAAACCCGCTTTGTGGAATGCTGGCATTCCCGCCCTCTTTCACCTCAACAACGTGATCTCCCGAGACGACGAAATCCATCACCTGCCCACCAGGAGAGTTCGAGCCGAAGGCACGATTGTACACGGCGATTCCTTCATCAGATGACTGGTTCACCTCGAAACGGATAGACTCCCGAACGCGCCTTAGCTTGTCCCCTGAAAAGCTCCTGCCCCCGACCCGGAAACAGAAAGTAGATAAATCAGTCACCTCAATGCTGGCTGACCCGTCTGTCGATACCAAGAAGGTCCCCCTTCTGAAACTAGGCGGGACTCTCATTTCCCCGTCGATCACAAGCAGACCTACAGGATCGTTGAAAACCGTGTGTAACGACAGCTCTTCGACGAAGTTCGCGAAGAAACCGCCATTGATCCCCGCAGACGCTCCGTGGCGCAAGCACATGTCAGGAAGACTCTGGTAGTGGGCAGCAAACCCGATTGGCAACGTCGGCTTCACTGCGACGTGCCTCTGATTCAGCTGGCTGGCGCCCCGTACAGCCGACTTAACCGAATAGAGAATCCTGCCTCCAGAAGTCAGGCCCTCCAAGACCTCGGTCTCAAGCGGTGTGGGCTCGGGCATCATGAACGCGGAAGATTCAGGTGCATCTGTTGCGGTGAGCCTGCCGCCGGCAACTGAGTCTTGAACCACAGTGAATTCCATGCTATCTCTACCCAACATGGTTCTGTCATCCTTGCGGAGGAAGGCCTGACTGAGGCGTCCTTCATCGGATGATCTGGAGACGACGAGAACGTCGTCCCGAGTCGCTGAACCTCTGATACTACCAGATCCCGCGGCCGCGATCCTCCTCAATGAATCCGCCACGCTCAGCAACGCCTGCCGCCCCCGAGGGTGGTCTGCGAGGGTCACCCTGATTCCGCCGGACTTGGAAAGCTCGTTCGGATCCATGTCTATCCGATGCACGACGACTCTACCGTCATCCGTGCTGAGCGTCTCTGTGCGTAGTTCGACAGCCGACTGCAACCTGGGTTGTTCGGATATCCACGTGAGATATAAGAATCCTAAAGCGAGCCGAACTCACGAGGCCTGGGCTAATCCTAGGGAATCAACCTCAATGCTGACAGCACAAAGCCCGCCCCGATGACGATAAGGACGACTCCAGTGACAATCAACAGGATTCTGTACCCCCTCCCCCCGAGGATGTTCTTGGCTCTCGAAATCAGCGCAGATACTGACACGAATACGATAGCGTCACCTGCAATGTGACTGATGTAGAACACGAGCAGCCCCATGGGGCCCAAGACCATGGCTTGAACTATCGACGTGACCCCTATTGTCAGCCACCAGAGCGTCCAATACGGATTCGACGCAGAGGCCACCCCACCGAGCAAAGTCAGCCTGACCGCTGATGTTCCAGTCTGCGGTCCCTTTGCATCAATAGCCGTCTCCGGGCCCATTGACGACCGGAGCGTCAGGAGGCCAAAAGCCACCAGCACGATGCCTCCTGTGATCCCCAACCAGAACATGATGCTGCTGGGATCAATGCTAACAAGACCCAACGACAGCAGGACTACGACCGGCAGCTCGACCAACGCATGCCCGAGCGACAGCATCAGACCTACCCGCGCGTCGCGTCCAACTGACTCTTTGATCACGGTCAGTAGGAGAGGACCGGGTGCAGCCGCCCCTGAGAACGCAACGACGAAGGAGGCCAATGCTATTCCGAGGACGTCAATCATGGCGCCCGAACCTCATCCCTGGCAGGCCGATTTCGCATCGGAAGCAGGCAATGCTCGCGACGATTCTCCAACCGTTATATCCTTTCCTACCTCAAAGACTCAACGGACTGCAGATGGCGGACTGGTGGAAGGATCGGTTCGTGTGGCTCACTTGGGGCGACTACAAGGATTTCAAGCCTGAGGACATCAACAACGTAGTCAATCAAGCTGTTCAGAGAGGATGCAACCTCCTCGAGGTCGTACCCTACAAGGGCGACATAAACAACGAGTACGCCCTGTTTGACAGTTCGGTGCTGCCGAAGTGGGACAAAGCAGGGACCAGAGATCTGTTGCAGGAGCAGATATCAGCGGCTCACAGGCAGGGACTGCGAACCAGGACTTACCTGAACGCTCACTACTACGGTGATGAGTTCTACATGAAGCATAAGGAATGGGCGCAGGTCAAGGCGGACGGTAGCCCAATAGACACGCTCTACGGTCATGGTTTCTCCATGTGCGTGAACTCCACATACAGGGACAGGATGTTCAGACTGATCGTTGAAGTGGCCAGAAGGGGCGTGGACGTGGTGTTCCTAGATGGTCCCGCGTACTATCCCGGGGCTTGTTACTGTAGCGACTGTCGCGAGGCGTTCAAGACTGAACACGAGCATGATCTGCCAGTAAGAGAAGACTGGACTGATCCGCTTTGGAGGGAGTTCGTCATGTTCAGGTACAGATCCATCGCCAAGTTCCTGAAAGATGGGGCACAAGCTCTGAAGGATGCTGGCCTCAGCTCGTTGCTGTACAGCAACAACAGCAGCCAGGTTTGGCCATCTTGGAGCTTCGCCCTGAGCGCCGAGGATTCCTACGACGGACAGGACATCATTGGGATGGAGAGTTACCAATACTACACACTGCCTAGCGGCGTTCCGATGTGGTTCCAGGGTTGGACCACGAAACTCGCGAACTCCATCAAACGAGACAAACCGTTCTGCCTGTTCTTGGCAACATCTCACCAGCCTTGGTTCAGAGAAAGGATACCACGAATTGAGTACCTGCTCGGCAAGCTGCAGGGTCTGGCGAACGGAGCTGACATGTTCGAGGATCACGGTTTCGCGACGGAGGCAACACCTCAAGGAGCCAAGTACTTTGACATGGCGAGGAAGTATGAGAGGTACTATCAGTCATCCAAGTCAGCGGCGAGGGTCGCAGTTGTGTGGTCAAGAAGAACAGGTGATTTCTTCTACGAGCCTCCCGCTGGCGGAGGGGCCGAAGAGGCGCAGGCCCGAGTCGAGGTCGAAAAACCAGCTGGCGTCGCGGTACAGGCAGGCGACTTCTTGGAGGCTCAGAGGATAACGATGTGGAAGTACGAGAGCGAGAGAAGGACTACCGAAGAGGCGAGAGGCTTCTACGAGGCACTCATCAGGTTGCACGTTCCATTCGACTTGATCTCGGACATCAACCTGAACGAACGAGACCTGGCCAAGTACGACCTCCTTATTCTGCCGAATGTTGCATGCATGAACGACGAGCAAGTCAGCGCTGTGAGGGGATTCGTGGGAGGCGGGAAAGGTCTGATAGCTTCGTACAAGACCTCAATGTTCACTGGCCTGGGGGAACCGAGGGGGGAGTTTGCACTCTCGGACGTCTTTGGAGTATCATCCAAGGGAGAACTCATGGGTGCCCTCAAGTGGGACTACATGGTAGTGAAGTCAAAACACCCGATAACGGAGGGGGTGCCGCTTGAGAAGCCCTACGGCACTGAACTGGCCGTGATCCCCAGTCCCGAGCGTGTCATGAAGTCAGACTGCATCGGCGCACATGAGGTATGTGTGCAACTTCAAGGCAACCCGTCAAGGTACGGTGACGTCACACCGGAGACTCCCTACTCGACCGTTGCCGCCAACGAGTTCGGATCGGGGAGAGTGGTCTTCTTCCCTTCCGCCTTTGCAGGACAGTACTGGAACAATGGCTTCCTCGACTATCTCAAAATAATCGAGAACTCAGTCAAGTGGGCCGGCGGAGCTGAGCGGCAGGTTGAGACAAATGTGCCGGAGACTGTTGAGACTACCGTGTTTGAAGGGGAAGGTTTCACCATGCTCCATCTCATCAATTCCTCGTATGCACTCAGACGCCCCTTCGTTCACGTCTTCCCGGTGGAGGGCGCTAGGTTCTCGGTGGCGGTCGGATGGAGGCCCTCTTCGGTGAAGTCGCTCTACGCTGGCGACGACTTGGACTTCTCCTCGAAGGCAGGAAGGGTGGAGTTCATCCTTCCCGAGCTCGAGTTGTACGAAGCCGTTCTCATTGAACACTGACAAGACAGCAGGTCAAGCCAGCATGTGCAGCACAGAGGCCCCTGCCACTGGAACACACACGATCACATTGTCATTCATCAACTCCGTAGATCCATAGAAGCGAGCTGAGAGAACGTTCAGAAGATCGTTGACGCTGTTGTCTCGTACCAGAACCGCAACACTCCCTCCCAGCCCGGCTCCGACGAGTTGTGCTCCTAGCACTCCTCTCACGGTGAGCGCTAGGTCAACGAGCATGTCAGTCTTCTCGTGACCACATCCATAGTAGCCTGACTGCAGCGACAGCTCTGGCCCCCCGCGAACTCTATGACGTGACTCTCTGGCGAGAGCGTTGAGGTAGGTGTCATCGAGCGGGACCGCCCAACTCCTTTGGTCTCCTTCGAGGTGAACGATCTCTCTGTCTCCGTTGTGAGATATCTTCATGAGCAGGCCGAATCTCGCGGGGCTCCTTGTCAGAACCGAGCAAGCGATCCTTGACCGCTCACATTCTGATACCCCAAAGAGTGCAACGCCGCGTAAGCCATAGCCTTCCAGCGGCTCTGTGTGCTCTCGGAACAGTCTTTCAATGTCTTCCTTCTGAGCAGCGAGCACGTTCCGAAGGTCAACCCTTGTGACTCTCATAGGCAGTGCCCTAAGCAGCCTGTAGAAGTCGGAGAGGCTGACGCCCAAGGTCGCAGGGTTCATGTCCCTGAACCGTTTCAGACGCGGGACAAATCGCGGATATCGGCTGAGGAACCACATCAGGGCAAGCTCGTACGCAGCGACCTTCTCATTGAACTTGTCCTTGGCTCCAGAGATTTTCGCGGCCTGTACCATGGAATTGCAGACCACGACCCGAAGTCCGGGAGGGATGTTCGCCCAGGACACCGAGAGCGGGAAAAAGCCGATGCGACACACCTTTCCCGGTTTCGCCCAGACCATTGCAGCATGATCTCCACTCCCGCCTCTGGTCCCCACGAACCATTCCCCCCCTCCGCACAGTTCTATGAACCGCTCTTCCGAAATCTTTAGGTCGTTGAGCGCAGACAACACGAGGTACGTTCCGACGACGATGGCGGAGGACGATGACAGACCTACGGACACCGGGATGTCCCCAGACATGACCATGTCGGCGCCTTGGAGTTCCCTCAAAGCAGATCCATCCTTCCTGAGGTAGTAGTTCTGGAGATACACTGATGACTTGCAGTACTCAGACCAATCAGGCCCAATGCCCTTTCCCCTCCTGTCTTCCAGGTTCGACTGAGCCCAGTCGCGCCATTCATCGACAGAGGTCATTCTGTAGGCCGGTCCGCTGGCCCTCATGTCAAACGAGAAGGCTGCGTAGCCTTGGTCGAGGTTCGAAACAGCGACAAGGTTGTCTTCTCTGGGCTTCGCGACAAACAGTGCCTCCCTCGGGATCGCGATCGGGTTTACAAACCCTCCCCTGTGATCAACGTGTCTGCCCATCAGGTTTACTCTCCCGGGCACGCGGACTACAATGACTCCTGAATCCTCACCGAAGCTGCTGGCGGCATGATCCAGCAGGGAGAGGATTCTCTTCCGCCTGTCCTCAACCAGCCTTGGATCCTTTCCGTACAGCGACTGAAGGAGATCCCTCGACTTGGCCGAGCCAAGAAAGCGTCTCCACTCTTTGACCGACCGCAAAGGGGATGAGACGCTTAGAAACGGGGTGTTGGGATATCCCCGCTCCAGAACCTGCCCAGAGACGCACAGGCCCTCCACTTTTGAAGGCTTTTCCGCCGAGCTTTCCACTCTGGAGTCCTCGACAATGGCCGCGCGCAGTGAAGCGGCGGTGCCGACCTCCGACCCCCTCACGACACAGTTCTCGAGCATATTGCCCGAGCCTACATCAGTCGACCCCAGCAGACCTACTCTAAAAGCGAGTTCCGTATTGGGACCCAAACTGAACACGATGCGCGAGAGGGAGTCATCACCCACGATCTGACCGTATGCCCTCTTCTTCAACAGGTCACCGTTCAGAGAAATCGGCCGCTTGGAACCGCCCGCGACCGAGATAGCCTTGCTCAGTTCTGACAGCAGCCTCTTCGAGTCACCACCTAGGTGTATCCTAGTTCCAGGGTGGATGGTAACCCCGTACAACTGCTCCATGACCTCGAGATCGCGCTCTTCGGCCTCAGGGAATCCTGACAGGCAGTCCTCAATGCGCGGAGTCTCTGATGCCTCTTCCTTCTTCCTCTTCCCGTTGAAGACGATCCTCTTGCCCCTGATCACGGACCTGCTACGGATGGTCACGTCTTCCAAGATGGACCTCTCCACAACCGACCCGGCGCCGACAGTAGAGTTCCTGACGATGGACCCAGTCACGCGTGCGCCCCTTCCCACCTTCGCGCGCCTCCTTGGAGTCACCTCGATGATAGAATCCTCGACGACGACGTCCGCCGCGATCTCTGCTGTCCCGGAGAGTTGAACGAAGCCGCGAAGCTTCGCCCCCTTGCTGATGTTCTTCCGCGAGAAGCCATGTGTGATCTTCAGCGATGATAGAGATGAGACATCTACGCCCGCGGATTCGAGGCTATGTATGCACTCACTCATTAGTGAGCGCGATAGCGCTCTGAGATCGGTCCTGGTGTCTATCCCCTCTGCAGAACCTTCCGGCAGCATGAAGACCTTCACTTTTCCCCCCGATCCTGCAACCCTGTTCGCAACCTCAGGCAGGTAGTACTCACCGTCTGGATGCCTCTCCAACACATAGTAGCCTTTGGAGTCCTCACCGAGCCTTACACAACGAAGGGTCGATTTCACCAGATCTCGACCAAGCTGTAGGCCATCTACCGAAAGAACAGGATCAGTCACTCCGAGGATCCGGCTGTTCGGAACGACTACATGTGTGCCGTTCACTTCGACCACGCGCGCGTAATTCGAAGCATCTATGTCTCTCACGGTCTTCAGGAATACCTCTCTTGTGACAACCATGCAGAGGACATTCCTCTCTCGGATCGAGTGAAGGAAATCTGTTGAGAGAGGCCACTCAAGTCCTTCGATCTGCACTTCTCTGATCTCCTCTCTCTGCTCGGCGGAGACGCCGATCTGAGATTGCTCAACGATCGCAAGGAAGTGACCACTTCTCTCGTCCCACGTGCACTTCTCGCTTGTCTTGATCTCTACTCTGGAGCGCCTGACGACAGTTTCATCAACCGCCAGCGCGTCCCCTGGTATCACTCCTCTGAGAGGATGAAAGACCTTCACGCTGCCGTCCCGACGGATCTTCTCAAGATCACTGAACTGCAGCACTAGGTATCTCGCCCATGGGGCGTCGGGAGGCAGCTTTGCGTCCTCAAGCTCAATGACGACGACCTCTCCTCTGGCCAATCGCACGTTCAATTCGTCGCTCGTACTACCGACATCCTCAGGCTCCGCAGTCCCGCGCTCTCGAGCACCTAGGAACATCAGTGGATATCTCACGACTCTGCCATGACCAGACGGATCCTCCTCAATCACCTCACTCACCGTGACATCGTTGCCTCGCAGGCTGTGGAAGCTGATTAATTCCGCAATGGATCCCGCCGGTATGGTCGGAAGGTCCGAAGCAAGCAACAAGACGTTCCTGACCGCCCTGTCCTTGCTGATGATCCTCTTGGCCTCCCTCGAGAGTATCGTTGCTCCCGTGCCGTCATCCGCACCATCAGGGTTATTGTGGAAGGCCGTCACGTTCTTCCTCGTTGAGATTATCCGGAGTATGTCCTCTCGCGCCTTCGCCTTCATCTCCCTGAGGAATTGCGACTCCTCCTGTGCAATGCGCTCGGCTGTGTCACCGATCCTCACGAGAACTTGCCTCGCGACTCCGGATTCTCTGATGTTGTCTAGCACCAAATCGAGCAGCGTCTTTCCGGAGAAGCTCTCGGCGACCGCGGGTTTCGCGATGAAGTCAGTCCTCGGATCAGAGATGTTCCACGTGGGCGTCATCCGAACCCCAAATCCCGCTGCCGGCACTATGGCGATGGTCGACCTTGGCGATGGACGACCGGGTCTGACCTGACGCAGATTAGCCAAGGCTGATGCAATCGCATCGGCGATAGTCTATAAAAGGCTGGACCGAAGTGATCGGGCACTAGGTCTGATCATCGCCTCCTTCAGGCAATTGACATATAACTTGCGACGAGGTCGGCATGATATGACTGACCGAGGGGGAACGGTTTCCTTCTTGCCTGGCGGACTCTCTGACTTGGCCAAGAGGAGAAACGCGAGAAGCAAGAGAGAGTCGAGCTACGATAGGACGGGCGGGAACAATGATTGGTTCAACGTCGAACCAAGTCAGACACTCAAGATGGCAGAAATCGACGGCCCTGGGTGCATAAGGCACATCTGGATCACAGGAGGCGGAAATGAACTGTACTTCCTGAAGAAGACCGTTCTCAGAATGTACTGGGATGGAGAGGTCAACCCCAGCGTGGAGACTCCGCTTGGGGACTTCTTCGGCGCCATGCACGGACTAGCCCACAATTACGTCTCTCTGCCGCTGAGCGTGGTGGGGCGCGGATTGAGGATGGGCCTGAACACCTACTTTCCCATGCCCTTCGACAAGAGGGCGAGGATAGAGCTGGTTAACGAGTGCGAGAAATCCCCCCTTACCATCTACTACCACGTTGACTATGAATTGTACGATGAGCACCTCTCTTCGGACTTGCTGAGGTTCCACGCCACCTGGCATAGAGAGGCGTGCAAGGCCACGACTGACAAGTTGAACCTGACTGGCGATGAGAACTACGTCGTGCTTGATGCGAAGGGGAGCGGGCACTACGTGGGCTGCATGCTGGGGGTCAAATCGCTTCGGCCGGACTGGTGGGGCGAGGGTGACGACATGATATTCATCGATGGGGAGAAATGGCCTCCTTCGCTGCATGGGACAGGCACGGAGGACTATTTCCTATCGGCCTACGGGTTCCCCACGAGGTGTGAAGGCCCGCACCATGGCGTGCTTCAGACCGGAGACACTTACGATTGGACAGGCAGGTGGATCGTCTACAGGTTCCATATCGAGGACCCTGTCGTCTTCAGGAAGTCAGTCAGGGTCACCATCGAGCACGGGCATGCCAACGACAGAGGAGATGACTGGACGAGCGTCGCCTACTGGTACCAAGATGAGCCACACAAGGCGTATGAGAAGTTGCCGAAGCCATCAGATCGACTGCCGTTGGCCTAGTGTGACAAGGTTCGGGACAGCGAACACTGGATGCGGGCTGACTTGTGAATCCGGATGCTGATCGAACTACTTGGCACTGACCCTAGCTTTCTCGAGCTGCTCAGTCGCCTTGAGACGGCCGTCTATCCACTCGGCGACCTTGTCCTCAGTCATTTTCTCTGCATCCTCTTGCTCCTTCAACTTCTCCGCCACGGTCTCAAGCAACTTCTCCGGACTGACTGGCTTCATCAGAAAGGCATCAGCGCCGAAGTTCACCGAGTCGACAGCATTGTCCAAGGATGCGTAGCCGGTAACCATGATCTTCATCATGGAGGGATTGATCTTGCCCAAGTCGACCAGCAGCTCGGTTCCTTCCATGTCTGGGAGCTTGATGTCTAGCAGTGCCAAGTTGTAGGTCTTTGCCTTGCTCCTTCTGATGGCCTCCTTTCCGGTCTCGGCAGTGTCCGCTTCATAGCCCTTCGACTGCAGAATACTCACTAGACCTCTGAGAATGGCTTTGTCGTCGTCAACGACCAACATGCTCTTCTTTTCCAGATCTGCTCGCCCTCTTTTCGCACTATCGGCATGGGCTGGGATTTTAACAGTTGCGGTCGTGCTCGCCTCGGCCTGTTGTCCGCCATTGCAGTTTCCGGCTATGGAGAATTGCATCATTGGACCGTCACGTGCGAAGGCTGGAGTTCTCCCCCTTCGGTGCGGGCTCATGTTCCGCTCGAGTGGCCTCGCTCCCATGCGGAATGCTCACAGTCACTGTAGTACCTTTGCCGACCTTGCTCTCGAACTGGATTGTGCCGCCGTGACATTCGACCAGCTTTTTGGAGATTGCCAATCCGAAACCCATTCCCTTTGCCTTTGTCGTGAAGAGCGGCATGCACAGCTTTTCGAGATTCTCCTTGGGTATACCAATCCCCGTGTCCTTGAACCTGACTAGTGTAGCATTTTCAGCCCTGGTTGCGCTGATGGTCAGTCTCCCTCCATCCGGCATCGCGTGCAGAGCGTTCGTGATGAGGCTCCCGAAAATGCGTCTGATCATCGAAGGATCTGCTGTCAGCTGCCTTGCGCCGGCGACATCCACAACTACGCGTACGTTCTTCGGAGCATCGATGGTCGACAATATGTTTTTGACCAGGTCCGCAACGTCGATCTCCGAGGGCTCGGGTACAAGAGGCCTCGCGTAGTCCTGGAGATCGCTTACCATCTTGTCCATGTACTCAATCTGATCGCTTATCGTAGCGATGGCGCCCGAAATGCCGGGCCTCTGGTCTGCCGAGATGCCTTGAGGCAGACCCCTCACCGCCTCCTTGATTTGGTACAAGGCGTAGGTAATGCTCTGAAGGGGATTGCGTAGGTCATGACCGACCATGAGGGCGGTCTTGCCAATAGCGACCATCCTCTCGACCTCCTGCAGTTCCCTGGTGCGCCCCTCTACCATCTCCTCAAGGTGTTGGGAGTACTCCCGGAGTTCCTCCTCCGCACGCTTACGCCGCTCCTCCTTCTCGGCTGTTTCAACAGCAAAGGAGACGTCTCCGCAGACCTCTGACAGCAGCCTGATCTCATCGTCACCGAAGAAGCCTCTCTCGTCAGAATAGAGACTAAACGTTCCCATAACCTGTCCGCCTTTCGTGAGGGGGAATGATGCGCACGACCTGTACCCTCGGACATAGGCCTTCATTCTCCACGGGCCCACGTGCTGGTCTCGCTCAACATCGTTGCTGATGGAATGTCGTCCCTCTCGGGCGGCCACTCCTACGGGACCCTGTCCTTCTGGCACATCATCAATTGAGAACTTGGTGCCGTCTAGGAACCCATCCTCGAAACCTGACTTGGCCACCGGCTTCACCAAATGCGTTTCTGGGTCGAGCAGTCCGACCCACGCCATGCGGAACTTGCCTTCCTCTGTAGCTATCCTGCAGACTTCGTCGTACAGAACCTGAGGCGCCGGCGTGCGAACGATGGTACGGCTGATCTTGCTCAGAACGGCATAAGTCCGGTTCAGGCGGGCGACCTCCCGGGCCAGCTTGTGTTCGGTGAAGTCGACTGCCACAGCACCTAGATTCTTCCCGCTCGAGCCGTTCTTCATTGGGAACCTCACAACCATCCAGTATCGTGGAGAGCCTTCTCAACTCAAGGTAGTCTCGATGACCTCCACTGGCTTGTTGGAGGCGAGAGCTTCCTTGTCGTTTTCTGCAAAGCGCGTCGCTATGTCTTGGGGCCACAGATCGTCATTGGTCCTACCCATGCAACGCATCTGCTCCTTTCCCACTGCTTGCTCCCATTGCCTGTTGAGGTAGGTGTACCTGCCACAACCGTCCTTTATGAAGACCGCCGCGGGGGCATTGTCAACGAAAGCCTTGAAGTTTCTGCGAGGTCTACCGAGCAAACTGGCTAGCACCGATGCACTGGAGGGCCCAGCTCTGCGCGACTGAACCGGGGAGGCCTTCTTGCTCGTGCCTTTCTGGTGAACTTCCCGAACCAAGTTAGCGTCGATGAGAGGTCACAAAGTATTAAGTATTCTGAACATCAGTCGAGTAGAACGCAACGCCGACGAAAAGAAAGCGGTGGACTCGTCCATTCGTTTGTCAAAGAAATTACATACAACAGAAACGGGGACCCGGTCGACCTCTTCTCAGAGCAACTCTCCTTGGTTTCTAGTGCGCGTGACCGTAATGCAAGTGTCGTGAGGAGAATAGACTTGGCGGGTGATCCCGTCCTCGTCGATTGCGGGGCCCGACTCACTTGGGGCGACTCCCTTCGTCACCGCCTTCTCCCCGAGGCTTCGGGTGGGCGTCTCCAAACGGGCGACCGCGCATTGAGCGGAACAGATGGTTCACCAATCCCCGTACCGCAAAGGCATATTATGGAAGCGGCATATCAAACCTCCGATGGACTACAACCGACCGCTGAGGTTCGGCCTCGCAGGTGCAGGTGTTGGCGGAAGCTTCGTAGCCAAAGCTCTGAAAATGCTGGAGAAAGAGGGACTAGCCTCTCTTGCGCTCGTGTGTGACTCAGTAGAACAAAGGGCGAAGGAATATGCGAGCACATATGGTGCGGATGACTACGCGACCGACTTCAGCAATGTGATTCGACCAGACCGAGTGGACGCGGTCGCCATCTCGACACCTCACTACATGCACTTCCCCATGGCTCTGGAGGCAATCGAGGCGGGAGTCAACGTGCTCTTGGACAAACCAATGACCGTGAACACTAGAGAAGCAGACGGGCTGATCAGGAAAGCCGACGAGAGAGGGGTTGCTCTCGGCGTCATGCTGCAGAACCGAATGTCGGACGATTCTCAGCGAGTCAGGAAAGCCGTTGATGCCGGCGGGATGGGCAAAATGGTCTTGGGCGAGGCGACCGTGAAATGGTTCAGAGAGCTGGACTACTACGCCAAAAGCCCTTGGAGGGGAAAGAAGGCCACAGAGGGTGGTGGGGTCCTGATCAACCAGGCGATACACAACCTTGACCTGCTGCTTTGGATCATGGGTCCTGTCGAGCACGTGCAGGCGGAGGTGGACACGCTATATCACGACATAGAGGTGGAGGATGTCGCGGTTGCCTTCCTGCGGTTCACAAGCCGGGCGCTCGGGATCATGCAGGCCAGCACAACCACGTATCCTGGGTTCCCTTCTAGGCTTGAGATACACGGGACCGAGGGTTACGCGCTGTTCGAAACCGACAGGCTCACGAAACTCGTTGTGAAGGGTAGAGACGAGGAGACCGCGCAGAGCGCACAGGCATCCGTCGGATCCTGGTCTAAGCCGGACGCGGTCTTACCCACAAACCACTACCGTGTGCTCAAGGACTTCGTCTTGGCAATCAAGGAGGGTAGGAAGCCGAGGATCGACGGACGAGAGGGGAGGAAGTCGATTGAACTCATTGAGGCCATCTACGAATCCAGCAGTTCCGGGCGCCGAGTGACTATCCCTGTCAGAGACTAGACGCGGCGGATTCGGCTATCAGGATAGCGCTGCTGATGGGAGCAGACTAGCTCCGTAGGACGCTCTTTAGCTGAGCTATGTCCTCGGACACCGCTTCCCTCAGTTGACCTGGGGTCATCTCCTTCATACCGGCGAATTCCTCTTCGATGGAGTAGGCTCCCCTGTATCCCGCGTCCCTCAGGTTCCGGACGAATCCGGTCACGTCCACGTCTCCACTCCACAGCCTTGCCACCGTGCACTCTCCCGGGTTTCTTCTCTTGCTCTTGTCCCAAGAGATCTCGTTCTTCAGGTGGGTATGGACCGCAAACCTCGAAGCCTTCCTGAGTACGTCATTCGTTTCTGCTACTGTGTACCCGTACCAATAGTAGTTGCCCGAGTCGACGTTAAGCCTCAACGTATCCGAGCCGACGGCCTCCAGTATTGCCATCTCCTCGTCGAAGTCGTTGGAGTACCTCCCGTGATTCTCCAAGGCCAGAACCCTGCCTGCCTTCTCGGCGTATCCTGTGACCTCCTTCAAGGCCTTGATTGCCAACTTGCGGCAATCCGTCTTGGACATGCCTTCTTTCGGCTCGCCTACGAATACCCTGACCAAGTCTACCCCGAGTTCGACGGCTGTGTCCACTACGGTCCTTGTCTTTCTCAACTCCTCAGCAAATCCCTGCTCATCTGTCTTCAGAAAATCATTGCCCGCGTTGACGCTGACAACCTTCAGTTGCCCCAGATCGATCTCACGGAGCACCGAGACCAGCGGCTTGACTTCCTCGGGTGCCGAACCGCTGAATATGCCCTTGTAGAACAGAGGATGGGGCAGTTCGAAGGCGTCGAACCCAACTTCCTTGAAGCCTGAGATAGCCTCCGCAATCGGCAGCCCCGCGTAAAGGAGACCGTTTGTGGCTATCATGACGGATGAGCGAGCGCTTCGGGTACTTATGGTTTCGGTGTCGACTTCCACCTAGTTGTCCGAGGCGTCACCCGCATATGCTCCGCCAGTGACCTACGTCCACTTCCAGACCTTTCTGCCGTAGAAGACCTCCGGCAGTATCAGCAGGCCTGACAGCGAGATGGGCAACACAAGCAACCAGTCCGTGATGACCAAAGGCACCATGCCGAACACGTGCGTGTAGGGCAGGATGCCCGTGAGTATCCCTGACACGACTACCGACCAGAACAGGAACTTGTTCGTAGTGAAACCTGCCTTGAAGGCGTTGTGCTTCTCTGACCTGCAGTTGAAGACGACAACCAGCTCTTGGAACGTGGCTTGAATGAACGCCAGAGTCCGGGCCTCGTCCAGAGGCTCCTTCATGATGTAGTGCGCAACGTAGAACAAGAGTGCCGTCCCAAGGAACTGAGTGACAAAGGACGCCAAGATGGAAGCGAACCGCCCGTATAGGATGCTCTCATCAGGGTTTCGCGGGGGCCTTTTCATCACATCTTCCTCGGGGGGATCCATTGTCAGCGCGATGGCTGGAGCCCCGTCTGTGACCATATTGAGCCACAGGATCATCCCGGCCGTCAAGGGCAGCTCCAGGCCCAGCAACGCGAATGTCCCTATGACCAATAGCTCGTCGAAGTTGCACCTTAGCAGGAAGAAGGAGAACTTGCGTATGTTGTCGTAGATGGATCTGCCCCCTTCTACCGCGTTGACTATTGTTGCGAAGTTGTCGTCGGCCAGCACCAAGTCCGCGGCTTCCCTCGTTGTGTCTGTCCCCGTTATCCCCATGGCTACCCCGATGTCAGCCTGCTTGAGCGCTGGCGCATCGTTCACCCCATCTCCAGTCATCGCGACTATGTCGCCCTTGCTCCTCAGGGCCTTCACTATTCGCAGTTTGTGTTCTGCGGTGACCCTCGCGTAGACTGAGACTCGATCAGCGACCTTATCGAACTCCTCATCGCTCATGCTGTCCAGCTGTTCTCCTGTGAGAACCATGCCGCCATGCATTAGATTCAGTTCCCTAGCCACGGCGACCGCGGTTAGCCTATGATCGCCCGTTATCATGACCACCCTGATGCCTGCATCTTCACACTTCTTGATTGCCGCTTTGGCCTCTTCTCTCGGCGGGTCGATCATGCCCATAAGGCCGAGAAAGGTCAATCCCCTCTCGAGATGCTCCCTATCGTACTTGGGGTCGCCGCCCGCTGGTAGCTCTTTGAAGGCGATCCCCAAGACGCGCAGTGCCTCTCCTGCCATCTTCTCGTTCGCCTCGTGAATCTTCCTTCTCGTAGTCTGGTCTAGCTCGTGTGCCTTCCCGTCCATCATCGCGTGAGTGCAGAGGCCCAGAACCACCTCCGGTGCACCTTTTGTGTAGACGAAGGATCTGCCTTCAGGCGAACCATTCACTGTAGTCATTAGCTTTCTCTCGGATGTGAAGGGAATCTCATGTAGTCGTGGGCTTTCCGTCTCAAGGGTTCCCTTGGCGAGGCCTGCCTTGGCTGCAGCCACGATCAGCGCGCCCTCGGTCGTGTCGCCGACAATGTTAGCCCCATCGTATTGAGCGTTCGTACAAAGTGCTGCAGCCCTCAAGAGAAGACCGATATCACTGTCTTTGCTGGGGTCTGTCAGTCTGCCGTCGGCAAGGAACTCTCCTTTTGACTCATATCCGGCTCCAGTGACGTCCGTCGCCTTCCCTGCCGCATATATCCTGCGCACGGTCATCTCCCCTCTGGTTAGCGTGCCTGTCTTGTCCGCGCAGATGACAGTGACCGCTCCTAGGGTCTCGGCGGAACTGAGCCGCTTCGTGATCGCATTCCTCTTGGCCAGGTCTCTTACTCCGAGGGCGAGCGATATCGTGACAACCGCGGGCAGACCCTCAGGGACTGCAGAAACTGCCAGAGCCACTGCGGTCATGAACATGTTCAACACAGTTTCTATGTTCAGCCCGTAGCGGAGCACCTCTAGGACAAAAACGATGGCAACTATCCCCACTATCACCTGTCCCAGCCTTGCAGCGAATGAGTCAAGCTTCCGCGCTAGTGGTGTTTCCTCTTCCTCGACCTCCTGGACAAGCTCAGCGATCTTGCCGAACTCAGTGTTCATCCCCGTCGCCGAAACTACAGCCCTTGCCCTTCCGTAAGTCACGTGGGTACCAGAGAAAACTGCGTTTCTCCTGTCGGCTACCGGAGTGTTCTCACCTAGGGTTCCCGTCTCCTTCTCCACTTCTGTCGACTCCCCCGTGAGAACGGCTTCGTCCGTTCTGAGGTCCACGACTTCGAGCAGACGTGCATCGGCGGGGATTCGGTCGCCTGCCTCGAGGCTGATAATGTCGCCTGGAACCACCTCTCTTCCCGGCACTATCACATCCCATCCGTCTCTCACCACTCGCGCTCGAGGAGCTGAGAGCTTCTTCATGGCATCAATGGCCCTTTCTGATCTGTACTCTTGGATGAACCCCACCACTGCGTTAAGAGCTACGATTGCAGCTATCGCGATGGCGTCCAAGTAGTCTTCAATCGACCCACCCCCGGAAGTCGACCCCTTGTACCAGCCTATCGCCACCGAGATCACAATGGCCACCAAGAGCATGATAACGAACAGGTCTTTGAACTGGTTCAGGAACATCTGAAGCGGGGTGGTGCGTTTCTTCTCAATCAACTCATTGTAGCCATGCTTCTTCAGCCTCTCTTGGGCTTCCTGCGTGGTCAGACCCTTCGAAGTGGTTCCTAGTTCATCCATCAACTCATCGATTTCCACGGCGTGCCAAGGCCTCATGGCGTGCTAGCCTCGACTCTTGTCAAGCAGTATAAAAGATTCAGGTGCTTTGCTAGCCGCAACCAAAATGCGTCAGTTCCAGCTAGCGCGTCCGCTCTCCTTGGTCAAGCTTCCAGTCCTCTACGTGACGGTCTCCTGCCGTACTCATTGACGTGAACGATGTCTTCAAGCCTCCTTTTCGGGACATGGAGGGCGCCCTCTTTGTCTTTCCAGTATCTTATTGACCCGCGTTCATCCTCAACGACTGGCTTTTCATTCGGATATCCCAGTGCGACTACCGAGTCTATCTCAAGACTCGCAGGTACGGAGAGTATGTTCCCAAGCCTCGCTCGATCGACGGATCCTAGCCAGCAGGTCCCGACGCCTTCAGCGTAGGCCACCAGGAGCATGTTCTCTATCGCGGCTGCTGCGTCATGACCGCCCCCTGCTTCCCTTATCGTTCTGTTGAGGAGAACGACTACGTATGCAGTGGGCCTCTCTCCTTCTCGCGGGTCACCCTCAGGCGCTATGTAGCCGGCCCACTTCAAACAAGGGAAGACCTGTTTGACCTTCGCGGGATCCGTGACGACAACGTACTCACAGGGCTGTAGATTCGCACCGGAAGGCGCCAACCTAGCTGCGTTTGCCATGTGCTCGATTACCAGATCGGGTATTCGGTCTTGCCTGTAACGCCGGATCGTCCTTCTCCCGGTTACGGCCTCGTACACTTCCATGCTGCCAATCCGGCGCTAGCTACTCTGATAACGGTTTCGAACCCGGAATCGCTTCTCTCTGATCTCAGGCTACTTCCTTGGCGTTGCGCTTGACCTTCAGAAGGGCTTCCACTATGTCGTCCATGTCCTTCTTGGTGCCCAGCAGAACGCTCTGGTGGAACCACATTCCCTCTTCTTTGCAGGCATGCTCTGTCACGGGGAGTCTTGTCGCGCTGTAGTTGAGGTTCACATAGGGGAGACTGTAATTCCTTATTGCAGGCAGTTCATGAAGCGGAATGGTGTAGCCTGGCGCCAGGGGTATGCCCTCCTTGTTCACGGCTTTGACGAACTTCTCCTTCTGGACCCCTCCGAACGCGCTCTTGTCGTATCTCATGATGAACAGGTGGTGGGCGTGTCTGGTTGTCCTTGCGTACGTCGTCATGGGGAGTATGCCTTCGACTTCTTTCAACCTCTTGGTCAGGTAGTCTGCGTTCTTGTCCCTTGTCTTCATCTGGCCTTCTACCTTGGCCAGCTGTGTGAGGAGGACCGCGGCCTGAAATTCAGATAGCCTGAAGTTGCTGCCCAAGACGAAGTGTTCGTACCACTGCCTGTCCTTCCTCCTGCCACAGTTCATGATGGACCAAGCGTCCTCACCGATCTCCTCGTTGTCCGTTGACAAGGCACCGCCCTCTCCTGCCGTCAGGTTCTTGCTGGACTGGAACGACCATGTAGCCATGTCTCCCATGCCACCGATCCGCTTGCCGTCCCACTCAGCCCCGTGAGCTTGTGCTGCGTCCTCTACCACACGGAGACCATGCTCCTTAGCGATCCTCATGATCCTGTCCAGGTCAGCGGGACCTCCGCCTATGTGAACGGGGATGATCGCCTTCGTCTTCGGTGTGATGACCCCCTCGATCGAGGATGGGTCTATCATGTAGGTTTCCGGCTCAATGTCCGCGAACACCGGCACTGCGCCGATTGAGAGGACAGAGCTGGCGGTTGCCACGAACGTGTACGCTGGTACTATCACCTCATCCGCGGGTTTCACACCGACAGCCTTGAGTGCGATCTCGATGGCCGCTGTGCCGTTCGTACAGGTCACGACTCTCTTCACCCCCAGCCACTCGGCGAAGGCCTGCGAGAACTCGACGTTCTTGTTCCCACCTATACCCCATTTTCCGCTCCTGAGCACTTCAATCAGTGCCTTCTCCTCAGCCTTTCCGAAGATCGGCCAAGAGGGGAACGACTTCTTCCTCACTGGTTTGCCTCCGTTAATTGCAAGTTCGGCCAACTGATACACCGGCCTTTTAGCCATGCCGGCACATATAACGGTTAAGCAAGGGGACCGATTTTGCCGGCAGAAAGATTCCAGTATACCCCAAGTGCATCATGCATAAGTTTGATTGTCAAATCACCACGACCGACTCTTGAGTACAGACGGGACGCTCGGCAACCCGCACGGGAGGATCTGCGAGAAGAGACGGGAAGACTGAGCATGCTGCTTCAGCACTGGTATGAGGATTCCAGCTGATCGGGCGGGAGCTACTGTCGGGGTTTCTCCGCTGCGAGCTCCGCGTTGGCCGCCTGTGTTTCCTTCTGCACCCTCGGATTGTCACTTCTTGCCGTGCGCGACCTCCCTGGGCTCGTGGAGTAGAACTCCCTCTCGGCTACCGCCTTCAGGAACCTGTCCTTGAAGTCCGGGAAGTACGATCCGTAGATGTGGTATGAGTCGACAATGTCGACGTACTGCCCCACGGACACTCCCATCCCCGTCTTGAGCGAAAGCGATTCCGCCAACCTAGATTGCAGGTCGGTCAGGGCGAACATGTTCATGAAGGCCGCCTTGTAGGCATCCCTCGACCTCCAGTGGGCATTGACGTTGAGCCTCAACTCCCCGCTCGTGTCCTTCAGGCAGCGGAGCCACAGACGCTGAAGGCAAGGAGGGTCATTCGTCTTGGGGTCCAAGCCAACGTTCCACGTTATGGCCTGTGCCCTTCTCGTGTAGGGAACTCTCGCCAGCTTGTCAATCGCCATCGCGATCTGGTCTATCTTCTTGCCTTCCCAGTCGTAGGTGAACAGTCTCTGATGGTATGTGTACGTCCACTTGCCCTCCTCGGGGGCGATCCAGTGATCGTGAACGCCATCGACCACCTCCCGCCTGTACTTCTCCAGATCCTTGAAGCTGCACGGCAGGGCCAAGTGCAGCCTCGGTTCGGACATTGGCTGCTCGATAACCATCACCATGGTGCAATCCACGCTGGGCTCGTCTCCCTCCTTGTCGTATTCGGTTGGCACTCGTATGCCGTTCTCCCACAGCATCAAGAGCGACTTCTCCCAGACCTCGGGCAGGTTCTTTCCCTGAACCATCAATATCGGTGCTGCCATTGGAGTCTCTTGTGTAGGTCGGATTCGGATAAAAGCCTTCGAAGCCCAACAGCAAAGTCGGGTATCGCTTGCGATTGCCGCTCGGGCGTTACTCCAGGGGCTTCTCCATTATCCAGTAATGCCTTATCCTCTTCACGCCGGGAACCTGAGTGTAGAAGAAGAGATGCTCGGTCCACGGGATCACCGCCATTCGTTGTCCCTCCTCCTTCATTGACACGAGTGAATTGAACAGCAATACTGAGCCGAGCCCCCGTTTTCTTGAGTTCGGATCAACTCCTATTGGGCCGAACCAGTGTGGCTCCAACGCGCTGTACACGGAGAACCCGAGGGTCTTGCCCGCTTCTTCCCCGATCCAGAGTTTGGGCGGATCGAACTTGAACGCCTCGGAGGCCTCGAAGCCCCAGAAAGGAGAGAACACTTCAGCAGCCCACTTCGTGAACCTGCCCTTCTCCCCAGGCTCAGCCTTCCTGACCGTCGCACCCTCTAGTTTGATGTCAGCGACGATCTTTGGGACGTAGAAGTCGAGCAGGTCAATTTCGTAGTCGACTGCCTCCTCCGCTTTCCGGAATCCCCGGGATAGCAGGAACCCCACGGCCTCTTGGTACATCAGATCAACACCGGAGAATAGCGTCCAACCCGCGAAGTCCGCGATGCGTACTTCCTTCACTCCGCTGGACTTGAACTTGCCTTCGAGCTCGCTCAACAAGCGTGAGGCTATCCCCTTCCTTCGATGGCCTTCCGACACGAAAAACAGCTTGATCCATCCGACATCTTTCTGCGCTTCGACCGATTCTTCGGGAGATCTAGTTCTGCGGACGCCGATCATGCACCCGACGATCTCGTTCCGCTCCAGCGCCACCGCGGTGAGTTCAGGCAGGAAGTTCGGATCACTGAACGTTATCCTCTCGAGAGAAGCGTCGGTGATCGAATCCCTGCTCAAGCAGCGGTTGGCCAAGGCGCGAATCTCCTTGAGGTCGTTCCTCTTGAGTTCCCTCAGCTCGACCATGCTCCCATAGGGTCGGTCGGGGTTCTTATCGTTTGGCTGTGCCTCCTCTGGTGTTCCTCCCGAACGCACCGGGCAATGACTTTTCTACCCAGAAAGGTGAATCTTGCCATGAAGTCGCACGAGGAGGAGTACGATGCGGGCAGACAGAAAGAACTGAGATACTCAGTAACGAAGGAAGAGACGAAGGAGGGCTTCGTGTTCAGGTGGTTCAGGATCGAGAGAGAGGAAGATGAACCCATCCCCGGGCTTCTCGTTCACCACCCTCCGAAGCCGGCTGGCAAGCTGCTGTTGTTCGTCCACGGTCTTGGCGGGCGCAAGGAGGATGTCATATGGTTCAGGGAAGTCGCCGAGGCCTCAGGATTCTCGATGCTGGCGATAGATGCCAGGAAGCACGGCGAGAGGCAATCGGAAGTCGGCAACGTCAATGCAACTGATCTGCTGGAGGGATTGAGCAGGACAGTCGTGGACAACCGCCTTGTGCTCGACGTAGCCCTGAGAAATGGCTGGACTACCGAAGGCAGAGTGATCCTGGCCGGTACGAGCATGGGTGGAGTGCTCGGCTCGATAATCGCCGGCGTGGATCGAAGGATTGGCGGCGCCGCGCTGTACGTTCCCGGCGGTGACCTGCCCGACATTCTAGCTAAGAGCAAGCACCCGACGGTCGCTCAAATCAGGGGGAACATACCCAAGTTTCTCTTCAAGGCGCTGGAGGGTCAACTGGCCAACATAGAGCCACTGAACTATGTGGACAGGATCTCGCCGAGGCCGTTGCTCGTTCAGCTCGGCGAGCACGATGACATCGTGCCATTCCAGGACGGCATGAAGCTCTTTGAGCGAGCCAAGGAGCCCAAGGATCTCGTAGTTCATGACTCAGGGCACGATTTGCCGCGCGACCGGGCCGTCTCGGAAACCATCGCTTGGGTGAGAAAGCGCCTTCCCTCGCTGGCAGAAGGGGACTGAGACACCAATACTCTGCTCCTGTGGGAACAGCCCAGGGCCGCGTCCCTACGTGGGCGCGACACAGGCCCCGCCTCAGTCTTATAATGGAACGGTTCCTGCTTACACCTGAATGGTGAGGCTGGGGATAGTAGGCAAAACAAGCGTCGGCAAGACCACATTCTTCAACGCAGCCACGCTGATGAGCGCCGAGGTGTCGAACTACCCCTTCACCACCAAGTCCCCGAACGAGGGAGTCTGTTATTCGCAGACCAGATGCGTATGCAGGGAATTCGATGTGAAGGATAACCCAAAGAACTCTGCATGCATTGAAGGTTGGAGGTTCCTCCCTGTTGAGATAGTGGACGTGCCCGGTCTGATCGAAGGAGCATGGAGAGGCAAAGGGCTGGGCAATCAATTCCTCCAAGTCGCCATGACATCGGATGCAATCCTGCACGTAGTGGATGCGTCGGGCAGCGTGGACAAGGACGGCGCGATATGTGACCCAGGGAAGGGAGATCCGATCAGAGACTCGGAGGAAGTGGAGAACGAGCTGGTCATGTGGTTTGTCAGAGTTCTCAAGGAGAATGCGCACAAGATAGCCAGGATGACGGAGACGAGGATGCTGGACACTGCGGCCTCCATTGCCGCAATCCTGAGCGGCCTGAAGGTCACCACGGGCCAAGCACAGCAGGCCCTCGTCGACTCCGACCTGGCCGACAAAGAGTTCAAGACCTGGAACGATGATGACACGGTGAGATACGCAGCGTATCTGAGGGCTCTCTCGAAACCCACCATTGTCGTCGCTAACAAAATGGACATAGGCACAGCTGAGTCCAACTATGACAGACTGGTTCAGAGGTTCGGTAGCAGGTTCGTGATACCGTGCGCGGCCGAAGCAGAACTCGCGCTAAGACGGGCCGAAAAAGCTGGCCTAGTGGAATACGTCCCGGGACAGGAGAAGTTCGAGGTCATCAAGCCGGAGAGACTGTCGGACAAGCAGAGGTGGGCCCTGTCCTATGTGTCGGAGCGTGTACTGGACAGATGGCTGAGGACAGGCGTGCAATTCGCGGTCGACTTCGCCGTATTCAAGCTTCTCTCGATGAACACAGTGTATCCCATTGAGGATGAGAGGAGGCTCTCGGACAGTCACGGCAACATCCTGCCTGATGCGTACCTCATGCCTCCTGGCTCCACAACTCTTAATCTGGCCATGAGGATTCACACCGATCTCGCTGACAGCTTCGTGTATGCGATCGACGTGAGAAGCGGGTTGAGGCTGCCGAAGGGATACAGGCTCAGGGACAACGATGTCATCAAGATAGTAGCGGCCAGAAGGAAGTGAAAGCGATTCAGTCGCGTCCTCATCCGTGTCAGCGGCTCCGCAGAGCTTCCGTCTCTGCAACGGCCGGCCATCCCACGGGAGAAATTGTCGGACTCACAGGTTCAGCAACTCAAGAGTAGTAAAGACTTATTATTGTTGCACGCTAACTGCGCCAAGTTCAGAGCATGAAGGCAGGTGCCTCGAAGATCGCGATCACTCCTAGCTCGAAAGTCTATTTGTCCGGGTTCCCTCGCGGTAGAAGGAGCAGTGGAGTTCACGACGACCTTTGGGTGAGGTGCCTCTCTCTGCATGATGGAAGAAACCTCCTGTCCATAGTGACTGCGGACTTGTGGGGAGTGCTTCGCGAGGACATCGATAGAATAGGAGAGGAGTTGAAACTAGGGAGCAACGAACACATGCTGGTGTGCTCCACACATGTCAACTCGTCACCCGACATGCTGGGCATATTCGGCCCGGACAGCAAGACCAGCGGAGCGGATGAAGCTTACGTGAAGAAGTTCCGTTCTGCCGTTGCGCATTGCGTCGCGGAGTCACGCCTCTCGATGAAGGATGTCTCTATGAGGGTCGCAACCGGAAAGCCCAACCTCAAGGTCGAGAACTTCAGGAACCCCGGCCTCGTCGACGGGGCTGGGCTGACAGTCTATTTCGCCGAAAAGGGCGAAAAGAGGGTGCACTCTCTGACGAACTCGATCTGCCCCGCCGTGCTGTCGAGCGAGGACAACAGACTCATTTCGAGCGATTGGCTCCATTCGTTCTACAGCAAAACAGAGAAGCATATGGGAGGAATCCCCCTGTTCGTGCAAGGGTCATTGGGCGGCATCATGTGTCCCATCGTCGCGTCAAGGACTTTTGATGAGGCCGACAAGATGGGCAACTCCATGGCCGAGTACGTTGTCGGCAACTACCGAAAGTCCACCGAGGTACACGCGAACGAAATAGCGGTCATCGAGAAGGCTGTCGAGGTACCAGTGGAGAACAGGTTGATGATGGCGTTGTCTGCCATGGGAACCTTCAGGGGGAAGATCCACAACAGAAGGGAGACGAAGCTAGCCGTTGTCAAGGTCGGCCCATTGACGATTGCCACGTTGCCGGGTTCAGTCTTCCCGGAGGTCGGATTGGAGGTGAAGGCGATGATGAAGTCACCGCACAGGGCTGTGGTGTCATTCGCCAATGACTACGTGGGCTTCATAATCCCCTCATCGAAGTTCGATCCAACAATGTACGAGGAGAGAATATCCCTAGGGCGCGATGTGGCGGACATCCTCATGGCCGAGATAGGGCAGCCTCTCGGCTCATTTCTTGTAGCAGGCAAGCTGGCTGAACCTCAGTCGACGGAAAGATCTACACAAGCAGATTCTGCTTAAGCCACGTGAGCGAGATGTCAATGACCTCAACCTGATGATTTGAGAACACGTGGTCTGCTCCTCCTATCATGTAGAGAGATTTCCTCCCTCGGGCGGAGTCGAACAGCAATCTCGCCTGGGAGGGCAAAACCGTGTCGTCCATCTCACCGGCCACAGCCAAGACGGGTATCGTGATGCTCGGCGTGATTCGGATCGGGTTGTACTTCAGTATGTCCTGTGCGAAGCTGTCGAAGTTGTCGCCGAGCGATTCGCCCAGCATGTTCCTGACTTTCTGTCCAGCAAAGCCGGACCCGAAATCCACTGGAGCAGACCATGATGCGAATGCATCAACCTGGCCCTCGGCCGCTATGTGACACCCCACAAGACCACCCATGCTCAAACCTATTGCTCCCAACTTCAGACCAGCGAACCTCCTGCGGCAGTACGCCACTATTTCCTTTGCGTCGGATATCCACTCGGAGGGGAGCATTTGTGTCAGTTTACCGTCGCTCTCACTGCCGTTCACATCGGTCCTGGAGAACCTGAAATCGAACCTGACGCACGCGAATTTCATTTCGGTCGCCCTCATGGATACGTTCACGAACAGGTTCTTCGTCTCGTCTTTGTAACCTCCGAACCCATGGAACAGCACAAGGCACGCTTCCGGTTCTTCGTCCGGAACCGCGACTCTACCTACGAGTTTCATCTCTTTGTTGACTAGGCTGACCGTCTCCTCTCGCATTTCCGATGCTTGAGTAGAAAGGCATAGGATTTAAGTGAGCAGTTCGAAGATGCGAATGGCCGGAATTGGCTTGAGGGTTCCAGCACGCAGATGGTGTCCGAAGACCCTGGTGAACGGGGCTCTTGCAGCGCTGAGCATCTCGCTCATGATCTTGGTTATGCCTTCCTTGGTCGCGCCGCCTGTGGTCGACTACCCCAGTGCCCAATGGGCACCCGCGGATTCGTCCAACTATACCACAAGCAACAGGGAAGCGAATGGGCTGAAGGTCAGGTGGATAGTTGTACATGACATCGAGGGCACTGAAGCATCATGCATCAGCTGGTTCCAGAACCCGGCAGCTGAGGCGAGTTCGCACTACGTAATAGGCTATGATGGCACGGTTTACTAGATGGTGCCCGAGAAGGACATCGCGTGGCACGCGGGTAACTGGGACTACAACCAACATTCAATAGGCATAGAACATGCTGGCTTCGCGGACAGTGACTACTTCACCGACGCCGAATACAGGGCTTCAGCCAAGCTCGTCGCATTCCTCATACGAAGGTACAACATCGCTCTGGTCAGGCCGACCGGGATCGCTCCTGCAGACTCAGAAGAGAGCAGTGGGGTGATAGGACATGACCAGGTGCCGGATCCTGACAGCCCTCAGCTTGGTGGTGGAGCAAGCCACCACTACGACCCCGGCAGACACTGGAACTGGACCTCTTACCTGTCCCTGGTGAAAGCATACTACGACGAAACGCCCGTGCCCGAATCTCCGCCGAAAGGAGACGGAGGTTTGCTTGAGCCCCTCATGTCACTACCTCCGGTCTTAGTGATGGTCGTGGCCTCCATCCTCCTCATTCTTGCAGGAATCATCGCACTCGGCGTCAGCAAGGCGGTGAGACGGGGTCAAGCGTCCAACGGTAGAATCGCGTCGATTCGAAGTGTCAACAAGGCCCAAGACTTAAAGCCGAAGCTGCAGACTGCTCGGCAGATTGGCCGCTGACAGTAGCCCCGCAGAACCGGAGAAGCCTGTCGCTCTCATTCCTGCCCCTGCAGATGGCGTCCTTCCTGACGACTTCTACTCGAGCACGAACCTTCAGACATCTCTCTTCCTCGACAACGCCTGGATAGACGTAGAGAATATGATGATGGACAAGGCAATAGTCGCATACCCAGATCACAAAAGGGCCGTGTGCAGGCCTATACTTGAGGTCAAGAAGGGAGACCTCGTCGTAGTGGGCGATGACGGGATCAGGATTTCGCCCGCAGCCAGGACAAGCCGCAGCGGAATTTTTCACTTTATGGGTGAGCTCACTTCTCCGGAGAGACCGGTCCCGTTCACCGCCAAGAAGGTGGCCGATCGCATTTCGAAGGCAAATAGGCAAGGCAAGAAGATCGTGGTAGTAGCAGGACCCGCAGTCGTCCACAGCGGGGCTGTAGAGCCCCTGGCTCGAATGATAAGGAGCGGATACGTCAACGTGTTGCTCGCAGGGAACGCACTTGCGGTTCATGACATAGAATATGCGCTCTACGGCACAAGCTTGGGCATGAGCCTGAGCAGCGACAAGCATGAGCCGAGAGGAAACAGGAACCACATGAAGGCGATAAATGAGGTCATGAAGCACGGGTCGATCAAGGCGATGGTGGAGAGGGGGGTTCTCAAGTCAGGGATCATGTACGAGTGCATTAAGAAAGACATTCCCTTCGCGCTTGCAGGTAGCATCAGGGACGATGGGCCCATTCCGGAGGTGATTCGCGACACGGTCGAGGCCCAAACCGAATACCGGAGGTTGCTGGAGGGGGCGGAGGTCGCACTGATGCTTGCTACAGGTCTTCACTCGATCGCGGTGGGCAACATGCTTCCATCGAAGGTGGACGTCATAGCCGTGGACATCAACCCGGCCATCGTCACAAAGCTCATCGACAGGGGTACCGCTCAGACGTTCGGGATTGTGTCGAATGTAGGGGGTTTCCTCGACATGCTTGAGGCTTTCCTTAGCAGGGGGTAGAAGCCCAACGGAGTCATGACCAATTCGTCACCACGGGCCCGTGCATGACTATTGAGCAGAAAAGCGAGTCCATCTGACCAATCCTGCAGCCAGAGATCATGTTGCGAACCCACGTGTGCTATTGAGGTCTCTCGTGGTGCCCGTACTCTTCCCAGTGTGTGATCTGGTTGAGAGGCACTCTGTCCTTAGAGGGGCTCTCGTCTGGGTAGCCGACTGATATCAGACACAGGACCCGAAGCTCTTTGGGTATTCCCAATACTCCCTTTATGGGCGTCTCAAGGTTCGTGTCGTACACTCCAGCCCAACAAGTACCGAGTCCCATTGCGTGAGCTGCCAACATGAAGTTCTCGGCAGCAAGCGACGCGTCGATGCTGCAAGTCCTCTGCGACTTGGTAGGATCGGCGATGAATGCCAAGATGGCCGGTGCCTTGACGAGGAACCTCGCGTAGGGGTGGACCCCAGAGAGTTTTCTTCTCGTCTCATCATCCGTGACTACGAGGAATTCCCACGGCTGCCCGTTGCCTGCCGAAGGTGCCCATCTCGCTGCTTCTAGACAGGCCAGGAGCTTCTCTGGCTCGACCTCCTTGTCCTTGTACACCCTTATGCTTCTTCTTGTCTTGATGACCTCGACCGCATCCATCTTGCCTCACTTCACTACCTCCTGACACCACCTAATGAACTTTAGGCACACCTCGGGTGCAACCGACTTCCGTTTCGATGGGCCACAGCTGTGCGACGCGGACATGCGGTGAAAGGAAGGTGCATCGCAATCTGCTTCGGCGAAGTGGCGTGACCAGTGTATACATGGACCTTGAGAGACGAGCTTCCCTAGAAGTTGCCGCCGTTCGGGGGAAGCCATATATGGTGGTTGGAGCATTCGCTCGCCTGTGATCAACTCTTGAGCAAGAGACTGCTTCCCGACGCGGTGGAAGTTGGAAACCTAGTATTCACGAGTGGAATGACGGGCGAACCCGGCGACACGGAGACTCAGATCAAGAAGACCATCGAGAAACTGAAGGCTGCCCTTGAGGCGCACGGATCTTCCCTCGAGGAGGTGATCAAGGGGAATGTCTACCTGACGGACCTCAATGACAGGGAAAGGTATCTGAACAGGGTATGGAGGGAGACGTTCGGGGAGAGATCACCAGCCCGGACGTGCGTGCAGGCAGGTCTCGCGCCCGGCATTGCAGTGGAGATAGAGTTCATTGCTGTTGTCAAGGGCAAGAGGGACTGATGCGCTGGTTGAAAGGACGCAGGTTCTCGAGAGGGGATTGAATTGACAGTGTACAAGGACCTTGGAGTAAAGAGGGTGATAAACGCCGCTGGAACTCTAACGACGATCGGAGGATCGCTCATGGAGAAACAGACCATCAGGGCCATGGACGAGGCCGCAAAATCGTTCGTCTACATGGATGAACTGATGAGGAAGGCAGGCGAAGTAGTGGCCAGAATCACGGGGGCGGAGGCCGGGCTTGTGACATCGGGAGGAGCTGCTTCCCTCTCGATAGCGGCTGCTGCATGCATGACCGGCATAGACCTCGACAAGATCGCGCAGCTTCCAGATACCACGGGGCTAAAGTCTGAGGTCATTGTCCAGAAAGTCCAGAGGAACAAGTACGACCGCTGTATCAGGATATCCGGAGCGAAGCTCGTTGACGCCGGTGATGAATCGGGCACCACGCCCCAAGAGTTCGAAGGCGCCATAGACCAGAAGACGGCGGCCATAGTGCACTTCGTGCTCGACCCTCTGAAAGGATCGTTACCCCTTGAGCAAGTCATCATAATAGCTCGAAAACACAACGTTCCAGTGATAGTGGATGCTGCCGCGGAGATACCTCCGCCTGAAAACCTCAGGAAGTTCATATCGATGGGCGCCGACGTGGTGCTAGTCAGTGGGGGAAAGCAGTTGCGAGGGCCGAACGACTCGGGCATCCTGTTCGGCAGGAAGGACCTCATCGAAGCGGCCTACCTCAACGCATTCCCAGGATCGCAGGGCATCGGCAGGGCCATGAAGATCAGCAAGGAGCAGATAGTCGGACTCGTGGTCGCGCTTCAGAGATACGTCGCCACGGATCACGATGCAGAGATGCACAGATGGACTCGAATGGCCAACGGAATCAGCAAGAAGCTGAACATGATCCCTCATGTGAAGGCCGAAGTGACACGTGCGACGGGACGCGTAAGGCCATTGTGCATACCGAGGGTAGAGGTCAGGATCGACGAGGAGGCGCTTGGGATAACCATCGCCGAACTCGTGAACGAGTTGAAGAGGGGTGACCCTATCGTCGAGATGCTTCCGATGACCGACGGGGACTCGCTTCAGGTAAACCCTCAGTGTTTGTCAAAGGGAGAGGATGACATAGTCGTGCGAAGGATGAGGCAAGTCCTGCTCAAGAAGAGGCGTGCCGAGTGACATGGCGGACTACGACCTTCTCGTGAAGGGAGGGACAGTCGTTGACCCTTCCCAGGGCATAAACGAAGAGAAAGACGTAGCGATGTCAGACGGGAAGGTCGCAGAGATCCGTAAGGGACTGAGCTCTTCAAGTGCCAAGCAAGTCGTTGATGCTTCTGGACGAATCGTCACGCCGGGTCTGATGGACTTGCATGCTCACGTCTACGATGCTGTGATGCCTTTGGGGATATGGCCTGACTCGTATTGCCTGCCAAAGGGGACGACCACGGTTGTGGACGCTGGGTCCTCAGGCTACCTCAATTTCCCGGGCCTCAAGAAGCATATCATTGACAGGTGCAGGACACGCATCTACGCGCTGCTCAACATAGGATCGTTGGGCCTCATGGCTTTCGATACGAACATGGAGCCCCTTCAGACGGACCCACGTCAGGTTGACATTGCAAACACGGTCAAGTCCATTCAGGAGAACAGGGGGTCGGTTCTCGGAATCAAGTGGCACAACACATATGGGCCAGACGCCTTGCTCGCCGCTAGGGCAGCGGCTGATAGAGCAGGTACCATCATGATGTGCGAGAACTCCGCTGTCTTCTGGTTGCCTGTATCCTACGTGCTGAACTACATGAAGAAGGGCGACATTCTTACCCATGTGTTTCAGGGAGGTCCTTCGCCCGGGATCTTGGACGAGGACAGCAATGTGAGATCCGAGGTTCTCAAGGCGGTGAAACGCGGCATAGTGACTGACGTCGGACACGGTGCAGGGAGCTTCTCGTTTGAGATCGCTGAGAGAGCGATAGGTCAGGGCTTCGTGCCTGATGTGATAAGCACGGACCTCCACACGCAGAACGTTCATGGCCCAGTCTTCGACCTGCCGACAACGCTCTCCAAGTTCTTGGCCTTGGGACTCTCGGTTGAAGATGTCGTGCTGAGAGCAACCAGCAGACCGGCGCGTGCTGTAGGCTTGGCTGACCGTCTGGGTACACTGAGGGTCGGGGCGCAGGCGGACGCCGCGGTGCTCCGACTCGAGAAGGGCGATTTCGTCTTTGAGGATTCACTCGGCAAGAGGAGAATAGGCAAGCAGAGACTGGTTACCGAAGTTGTGATCCTAGGGGGCCGAGTTGTCTGATGTCTCAACCAAGAGGGATCATCACTGCCATCATGACCCCACTCGATGCCGAGGGCAAGCTGAAGAAGGAGGCGCTTGGACAACTTCTGGACCTTCAGTACAATGCGGGCATTGATGCGGTCTTCGCCGCAGGAACCTTCGGAGAGGGGCCCTATCTCAGTCTGGCTACGAAGCGAGAGCTAGTTGACTTCTTGGCTGACCACTCCGAGTTGCCAGTCATCGTCCATGTCGGAGGAGCTGTTTTCGCCGAGATCCTTGAGTTCACGCGTTACTGCAATCAGTACGACAACGTATGTGCCGTGGCGGCTGTCGGACCTTTCTACTTCAGGCCGGACGAGCTGGCGTTGGTTGAGTTCTACCGCGAGATAGCGAACGCATCTGGAAAACCTGTGTACGTCTACAACAACCCGGGGAGGCAGGGATACGACATTGGTCCGGATTCATTCGGGAGGATAGCCAGCGAGGTGGAGCGGGTTTCCGGGATCAAAGACACGAGCAACAGGCTGGAGCAAGTACGGACTCTGATCAATCGGTTCGGGGCATCTCACTCCGTATACGGCGCAGGTGACGAGACCATAATGGAGCAACTCCAGCTCGGCGTGAGGGGTCACATCTGCGGCATAGGAAACGTGTTGCCTGAGCTGGTCGTGAGAATAAGCAAAGGTCTACGTGAGGGCAGAGAAGAGGATGCCGCTCGATCACAGAGAGACGTCAACAGGATCAGAGGCATCCTGTGGCAGTGCAGTCTGGACATAGCACCCTACAAGGAACTGTTGAAACTGAGGGGCATAGATGCTGGGGTACCTGCGAAGCCTCTCAGGCCACTAACCGAGGAAGAACGCAAGAGGTTGTTCGAGAAGGTCCGACCCCTATTCGATGAGGTTCTCAAGTAGACCAGTGACTTCTGCACTCACGTGAGACCGGATCCACAACCCGTGAGGATGATTCTGCGTCCCTTACGATGCGCGATTGCCTGGAGCGCGTCTCGTGTAACAAGAGTTCTTACGCCACGATGCCATCAACTGGCGCAGCAGCCTTCGAGCGCAAACGAATAACTACCTGTGCCAGTCGTACGGCTGTTGAAGAGGGCTCAGGTGAGGAGACTTGCTCGGTGACTTGATCGACATCTTGATCCTGAGTGGTCTGGCAGGTCTGGCAACGGGACTCGGAGGATTGATCGCTGTCATCAGGAGACCCGGAAGGAAAACGCTGGGCTTCTTGATGGGTCTGGCCGCCGGCATCATGGTAATGCTCTCTTTCTTGGAGCTGATGTCTGAAGCGTTGAGGATCTCCGGGCTGTTCATGGCCGCAGCGGGCTTCACTGTCGGTTCAGTTCTGATATTCTCTCTTGATCTGCTCCTGCCTCACAAATACTTCGCCGTGGATGAGAGAGGCATGTTGGACGGGAGACTCCTCAAAGCGGGCGTAATGATAGCAATCGGCATATCTCTTCACAACTTCCCGGAGGGTGTGGCGGTGGCCTCGGGTTTTTCATCATCGCCGAGGCTTGGCCTTGTAATAGCTATCGCCATAGGGCTTCACAACATACCAGAGGGTATAGCCACGTCGCTACCCATGTACGCTGCAGGCAGCTCCAGACGGTCGGCTGTGGGGCTGGCCTTCGCTTCTAGATTGGTGGAGCCGCTCGGTGCACTAGTCGCAGGGCTATTTCTGAGCACTTTTCACGAACTTGTGCCTTTCGGGTTAGCCTGCCAGTGGCGTGATGGTATTCATCACAATGGACGAGCTTATACCGGTCGCGCATGAGCACGGACACGAACATTTCACCTCCCTTGGGTTGATAACCGGGTGTATTGCCACATTCATACTCATCGGTGCTGTGGGATGAACGCCCATAGACCAGCAGGCCTTCAGTAACCGCGCATCTTGCCCTCAGCCGCGAGAGCTTTGCGGCTACGGCGTCTGCACGTACGCGCCCGTCGTCGAAGGATCCCGTTAGGTTTCCAGACACCACACTGGAAGCGGTCTTCGCTCTGGGATTCCCAATGGACGCTCACGATGAGTTTGTGAGAATGGCGCATGGCACGTATGGAGATCACTCATGGATAGGCGCGAACGGCGTGGACATCACTCCTGACATCGCGGATGCGCTCAGCTTGAAGAAGACTTACGGTTGGCTCGTCACGTCCGTCACGTCTGGTGGTCCTGCGGCGAAGGCAGGAATCAGAGGAGGTACGAAGCAAGTTCGGGTATCAGGCACCGCGGTGATCATCGGTGGAGATGTCATCATCGCACTCAACGGGACCCGCATCAGGAACGGTGATGACCTCTCAGCCTACTTGGAAGCACAGACGCTGCCCGGGCAAACGGTCCAAGTGACGATCTTGAGGGACAACGTCGAGCAGACCATTCTGGTCGTGCTGGGGAAGAGGCCCCCGCTTACATCGTAGAGCTGACATAAGCATCAGGTGCGCAAGGCGTCCTGAAGACTGAGGTGCGCCCTTGAGGCCGTCTATCGACTGACTCGCCTAGATCTGAGGAAGGCTTCGAGATCCTCCTGATGGGGAAGAGCCTCCATGTCGCCCCTGACCGTTACGACAAGGGCCCCGGCTGCGCATCCCTGCTCTAGGCACTCCTGTAGCTCTCCTCCCTTGAGATAGAACGAGAGGAATGCTGCGTCAAACGCATCACCTGCTCCTGTCACGTCCTCTACATGAGAGACCTGGAAGGCCGGCACTTCAGCCTCTCCTGTCCTAGACCGCCCATAGGCACCCGCGGAACCGAGCTTGACCGCAACTACCTTTGCACCCTTCTTCAGCACCTGCGCCACTGCATCTTTCATGCCCAAGCCCGGAAAGAGAATCCCGAGATCTTCGCCGTTGGTGAGAACCACCTCGCTGGCCAGGTAGTCGGACAGAGTTCCTCTCGCTGTCGCCAGATCTTTCCAGAGCTTCGGTCTGACGTTGGTGTCGAAGGAGGTGCCAAGGCCATTCTCTCTCGCAAGCTGGAATGCCTTCCGGATTGCCCTTGCACATGAACCGCTCAAGGCGGGCGTTATTCCCGTCATGTGGAGGTTCTTTGCGCCCTTGACATAGTCGGCGTCGACATCGGCCTCATCAAGGTTGCTCGCAGCGGATCCCTTTCGGTAGTAAGTCAGGACTGACTCACCCGGCACGGGGAAGTGCCGCTGAGTGAAGTAGACCCCCGTCGGTGAGTTGGGATCGACCGTGACGTGCGAGGTGTCCACATCCTCCAACTTCAAAGCGCCGAGCACGGCTGATCCAAACTCATCCTTGCCCACTCTGGTGATGATTCCGGTCTTGTATCCCAGCCTGTTCAAGCCGACCATCACGTTTGCCTCGGAACCAGCAACGTGCTTCTCGAATGTCGTGACTGTCCTTAGAGGTCCGGGAGTCGTAGCATTGAGCTGGATCATGACTTCTCCGATTGACACAAAGTCAAGCTGCATGCGAGCGGAAGCGACTATGCGAGCACTAAAAACGTTGCCTTGAGCAGCCCTTCTTCAAGCTAGAACCCGAAGATGATGGCATAGGAGGCCAAGTAGAGGGCCATGAAGAAGAGGCCCGTCTTCCTGTCTATCTTCCGGGTTGCCCAGAGCGTCACGAAAACGACGAGCGAAACCACGAATGTCCAAATCCCAGAAAGGAATGCCATCCCCCCCGAAATGGTGACGGGAAAGAACAGCGGACCTATCCCGATCGACAACGTCGAATCGACGATGCAACTCCCGATGATATCACCCATTGCCAGCGCATACTCCTTCTTCCTTACTGCTGCCAGGTCGACCACGAGTTCCGGAAGTGATGTTCCTATCGCGACAGCGAAGAAACTGATTATGTACTCGGGTATGAGGAGGGCTCTGGAAATGGTAACTACTGATGTAACCAGCAGGTAGGATCCTAGGCCAATCCCCGCCAAGAAGATGAACAACATGACAAGGTGCCGTGGGACGGCGCCAGATTTGCGCGCTACTTCCTTCTGGTTGTTCTTGAGGAGGTAATGCCTCATCGTGATCATCAGGAGCATGTACCCGACTATGAGGATGGTGGCATCCACCCGTGATATGTAGTCCGACCTGAACACGAGAATTGCCAGAAGCAATCCCATCAGCGTGGACCTGCCCAGTTCCAGGATGTCCTCCCTGTTGACTGGGAAGCCCCCCGACATCACTCCGACCAGTCCCAGTATGAGGGATATCTGTGCCAAACTTGATCCCAGCGAATCGCCTACATTGATGTCGCCGTGACCCATGCTGGACGAGAGCACTGAATTGACGATTTCCGGCAGATCTGTTCCTATCGATACGATGAGTACCCCGATGATGATCGTCGGAACGGCGAACGCGGTCGCTAGGCTGATCGCATGGTCTGCCGCCTTCTCGCTGCAATAGGCGAGCATACCGATGCCAAGCACCAGTAGCAGTATCTCAACAAACATTGTGCCCCCGGGCTCCTCCGTTTTGTCCCTAATATAGGTTCGCTTTCCGAGGCGCGCGCGAGGAGTTGGCCTCCAGTTCACTGACCCGTCATCAGAGACGACCTAGATTGTTGCACCGGTCATATCGAAGGACGGAACGAAGGAGCCATTCCTCTCGGCCTGGGACATCGTGGTGAGATGGCCCCAGGCAAATCTCTTATCCTCTCGACGCTGGTGTGTGCCGTACAGCATGAACAAGCGTCTTAAGATGGGCATTGCCGGCTGCGGAGGGATCACGTCAACTCACATCAGAGGACTGAAGATGCTGAAGGACGCAGGGGTCTGCAATCTGGAGTTCACCGCGTGTTACGACATCGTTCCCGAGAACGCGAGGAGGAAGGCAGCCGAGATCAGGGCAACTCTCGGCTACGAGCCGGTCGTATACGGATCCATGGAGGATATGTTGCGCAAGGAAGAGACCATGGAAGCAGTGGACATCTGCTCGGATCACGCGAGCCATCACACCCTGGCTGTCAAGTGCCTGGAGAGCGGGAGGCACATCATCATTGAGAAGCCTCTGGGGGTGACGATAAGGGCAGCGCAGCTCATAGTGGAAGCCGCGAGGAGGAACAATAGGGTATTGGCGGTCGCGGAGAATTACAGGAGGATGCCCGCCAACCGAGCGATCAACTGGTGCATCAGGACCGGCAAGATAGGCAAGCCGAGAGCTCTAATGTGGATAGAAACAGGCTACAACCTGTTCTACTGGGGATGGAGGCATCACCGTGCCAAGTCTGGCGGGGGCTGGATCCTCGACGGTGGCGTCCACACTGCGGACCTCTTCCTGTACGACCTAGGCTCAGTTGATGAGGTCTACGCGGTCACGAAGACCAACGAACCGACTAGGTATGAAGACTGGCCTTCGACATCGAAGAGCAGGGCTGCCGACGTGGAAGACCTGTCGTTCGCGACGCTCAAGTTCTCAAGCGGGGAGGTGGGGTTCTGGGGATGGAGCAGCTCCTCTCCCGGGAAAACGCTCAACCACAGGATCGTCCATGGGGACAAAGGATCGATCAGCTGGAATGACGGGCTGGCTCTCACGGGAGCCGGCAATGTGGGCATGTACACGGCCTCACTGAATGAACTGACCAGACAGATGCTGCAGGAACTAGGCGAGCAGGAGAAGAACCTCATCTTTCCGGGCGGTGTCGGGACCAAGACTGACATGTGGAACTTCGACACGTCAGTAGCTGTTGAGCTCTGGGACTTCGCAGACTCCGTGATCAACCACCGCAAGCCGGAAGTTGACGGGGAGCTAGGCCTCAAGGCAGAGGCGATCTCGATGTCCGTCTACGAGTCGGCAGCCCTTGGAGAACCAGTGAAGGTCAGTGAGGTCGAGACCGGTGAAATAGCCCACTACCAAGAGGAAATCAACCGTAGCGTGGGGCTCGGGTAGCCCCTTTTCGAGATCCCATGGCGTGACCCTCCGTCGGAAAGAGCCGAAGGGTTTACATATGTAAAGTACTATATTTTTTCTTATAGAAAATATACAACTCTCCCACCAGAGCCTGAAACACCTCACAACCCTGAACTAGCACATTTCTAAAAATCGAACACCTCCGTGGCCTAGCAATGTGGGCTCAATCGCTCGATCGGAGAACCCACAGCGCCATGCGATTAGGCGCCTCCCGGATACGCATGTCGGGTGTCCATTCGAACTGACTCCCAAGACCTATCGCGTGCCGACAGTTCGGTGCGCGTCCTTCATGAGAGCGCCAACTAGTCGGTCAACAAGCGATGTGGGGTCAGCATCGTAGGCGACCTTAGGTCCTTCCTTCGCGCTCTTTTCGACCATCGTCTTCAGGTAGTCGCTTATGCCTCCACTTGCTTTCAACACGCCAATGGGTCTCCGCTCATCGTACGCAATCGTGAATTCGTTCAGGGTGCCCATCCTGCCCGCCACTGCCACCAGAGCATCGCAGCTCCGGACGAACACGACGTTCCTGCCCTTGAACCCGAACCCTGTGAAAACCAGCAGGTTGAAGGACTCGACTGGGAGGCGATACCGCCTTATGTGCTCCTGGAGGTTTGAAGCTGGCGAGACACCTACGGTGAAGCCACCCACCTCCTTCGCTCCCTTGACAGCCTCGTAGGACAGCCCGGTGCTGGACCCGGTTAGCAGGATACAGTCGCGGTTGGCTATCTCCTTGCCGATCTCACGGGCTTTCGCTGCGACCTTAGCTTCCACCTGACCCGCAGAGCCTATGACACCTATCTTGAGTCGCATACGCTGTTGCGTTCCGCGCGCGAATGGATATTAGGTTGCAGCTCCGTTGCTCGAGCCTACGATCGCAAGCAAGTTTGGCCGAAGCCGCGATCCCACGTTGAAGGGAGTATCCCCCGAAGTCGGACTGTCTATCCACAGGGGCCATCCCCCTATGCCACAACCTTCACCAGTTCGGGGGATTTCCTGCCCAAGGGTGTGTTCGCCGCCGCAGTTGTATGACCATCTCTCAAGAAGGCGATCGCAAGGGCCCTGTCCAGTGGATCGAAGCTATCTGCACTTAATCCGAATTAAGTGCTGAATTTTTCTGTACTTAATCTCTTTTATGGCCCTCCAGAGCCATTTGCCCAAGTTGAAGGCCATCAGCCCCAAGTCAATCGAAAACCTCATCGGATACAGGAGAAGAGGCCAAAACGTGCTCCGGGAGGCTCTTAGGTTCGATTCTGTGAAGAGATTCCATGACAGCTACTCCGCTGTGAGCGGTTCCAGAGGCACAGAGGGCGTCTACCTCTCGGCTGTGATGGCTTTCTGCAATTCCTCCTCGAAGGACCCCGATGAGCTGGTTCGAGCGCTTTCAAGGGCTTCACAACCCGAGATTGTGGGGACAGTCCAAGGCTTCGTCAATCACCTCCTAGCGGAGGGAAAGGCGCCCAAGACTGTGCAGGCCTACCTGTCAGCAGTGAAGGGCTTCCTCGAGATCAACGACATAGAGGTACCCTCACTGTGGAGAAGGGTCAGGAAGCCAAGAGTGTATGTCAGGAGCATGGACAGAGCGCCCACGATTGAAGAGCTCAGGAGAGTCTGCACATCCGCGGATTCCGAGACAAAGGCTCTCCTCCTCTTCCTGCTCTCAAGCGGATGCAGGATCGGCGAGGCGCTGTCGATCCAGAGGAATGACTTACAGGACGGGGCGGGAGTCCACCGGGTCAGGATCCGTCCCGAGATCGCAAAGGACAGGATAGGCAGATACGCGTTCATCACGAGTGAAGCATTTGAGGCCGTTGAGGCCTACCAAAAGACCCACGAGAGCCCCAGGGTATTCCCCCTTCCAAGATCCAAGGCCTACCACAAGTTGACCCGAGCGTTCGAGAGGGAGATAGCGGTGCAGAAGTCAGAGGGACGAAGGGATGTCCATCCACATTCCCTTCGGAAACTTTTCTTCACGATGGCGCTGAAGGTCGTGGGGAGAGAACTCGCGGAGGCGCTCATAGGGCACAAGCAGTACCTAGACCAAGCCTACAGGAGGTTGACTGCCGAGGAGATCGCCGCCTACTATGCGAAGCTCGAACCAAGCCTGACTTTGTTCCCTGGGTCGTCGATCGGAGATGACCGAAGCGACTACGCCGCGCCCCAGTTCAAGTCGTGAAACGCCCCTCTCAAGTCGGATGTGAGTCTCCTAGACACTTGCCTGTCGGGGGCGAACGCCTGAGAGCACGGTTTCAGGTCGAGTAAGCCAGTCTGGACCCACCTTTCGATTTTTGGAAATGCGACACTTCCGGAAGGGTCACAGTGAGTTGGCGCCGGCTGGAAAGGTTATATAATTTCCTATAGAAATAGTTATAGAATTTCTATAACCTGTCTTCCCTCCCCACTCCGACGACATCGGACAAGAGGCTGGGGTATTGAGGGGCATTTTGTGGGCGGAAAACGGCGCTGGAAATGTGTAAGGTCGTCCTGCAATTCGGAGGGGGTATTCTGGGAATTGTCGGTCTCGGTCCTAGGCAGAAAAGGGGCCAGAACGCTGCGAAGGGTCGTTCCAGCTGACGAAATCGCTCATTCACGATTTCACCGAACAATACAGGAGCATTGATGGTGCGTCGTGCCAGCCACACCGGGATCTCCCGCGGGAAACAACGGAGAACCAAAAGGGAAGCAGGTGGGGGTTTCACGACAAACGAGTCCCTGTCATCGAGGGGTCCCAAGGACCTGCAAACAAGGATGGGCTGGCTGCAACTCCTCCAAAGGAAGTGACTCCAATGCCCCCGGTGTTCACGGGCCTGCCCCCGCAACCTGAGGTGCGATCGAAGCCAGGGCCTATTCAGGCGAGAGGCCGTGACGCTTAACCCGACTGACTGGAAGACAAGGACTGAACTCGACCGACTTCTGATCCGTGACAAGAGGTACGACGAAGCTCTGCCGAACCTGAGGGGAATGATAATGAACAAGCCAGATATGTCCGAGGCTCACGGCCTGATCGGGGTCATCCACTACCACGAAGGCAAGTTCGCCGAGGCTCAGACCGAACTGGAGACTGCCGTGCGTCACAGGCCGGAGGACTTGTCCGACCTTTCTCTGTTCTACTTCGTCTTGGCACTGGTGAACCAAGAGAGAGGAGAGACAGGAGCGTCGCCCTGAAGGACCTCAAGTCAACCCTGTACTACGATCCGGGCAATTCAATGGCGAGGGCTGAGATGCACTTGCTCAACGGACGTATCCTCGCCAGCCAAGGAAGGATCGCCGAGGCGAAGAACGCGTTAAGGGCAGCCATGGAATACGAACCGTCATACGCAGAGACTAGGGGAGCGAGACGTGACCTCGAGTCACTGCCCGAGCCGAAGACCCCGGGAGACAGGAGTGCGACCTCCGGCGTGTTCGAATAGTAACTGGATCCAACTACTTCAAACGGCGTGACAACATTGAGTCACTGTTGGGTACAACGGCAGCTGGAGAGACAAATCATCACGACCCAGCCATGGGACACGGTTTGGTCAGGCTCGGCAGAGAGGCGATCCCGGATGGCTATGGTCTTCTCCTGCGGGACTTCTCAACCCTTTCGACAAACTGTCTCATCGCCTCCCTTATCGCGACGGACCTATTGTAGCCGAACTTTCTCCTAGCTTTGTCAAACTCTCTGAGCAGCTTCTCGTCGATCAGGATGTAAACGGGCTTCGCCATTTGAGACACCCAAGTCCAAGAGCTCTTTCCAGTATATATGTATATAGCGGGATGACACGCCCTCACCTTCTCTTGACACACAACCAACAGTTGGCGTAAACCTGAGGTCCTTGCAGAAGGAAACTACTCATACACGAGAGAAGAACGTAGGCACTCACCCGCGTCCGCTGGTGTCATTTAGATTCCATTCTCGATTGAGACTCTAAGCGTATGACGGAGGAGGCGGGGGATAGGCAGCAGCGGGAGATGGTCTCCGTTCGAACCATGCTCTCACGTGAGGCTGGAGCAAATACCAGATGACGACTGCTGCTATCGCGAGCCCAAGAATCGCGGTGACCGGAGCGGACATTACTGTCCCGAGCGAACCTATCATCCCTAGCACTTCCAGTATGAGAGCGCTCAGCCAAGCCCAGTACTTCCTAGAGAGCAGTCCCCAACAGATGATTAGCTCCACTACTGCGACGAAGACGACTACGATGCCGACGACGCTGACGACGCCACCGATCATGCTCAAGAGTCCTCCGAAATCCCCAATGGTCGGAAGGAACGCCATGCCAAATACTGTGACCGCCAGTCCGGCGAGCAACGCAAGACAACCCAATAGGATGCCCACAACGCCAATGACCGTTACGCCGAGAGGTCTCTGATCGGACGCCATTTAGGAAGCCGTCGCTCCGCTTTCCTTATAAGCGTTTGGCCCGTCGGGCCTCGCGACTCCGAACTATTTTGACGGTTATCTGAACAATTCTTTACAGTCAAGCCTCAAATGAACTGAGGCAAAACGAATCCAAGTTGGGCGCGAGTGAAACTACCGTTCCTGAGAAACCCGCTAGCGAGGAGAAGCGTTGGGCGGACCCCGAATTCGAGAGGATAGTGGAGGAGTTCAGGAAGAAGCAGACTAGACCCGCCGAATCCGGATCAGAGCAAGCCAATTGGACATCACTCGATGCCTCGAAGGATCTCAAACCGATTCCGCCTGCAGGCGACAGGGTGATTCCGAACAAGGCTCTCGAGGCCGTGAAGCAGTATGACAGCACAATCGCCCTCAACATACTTGACCACTACCTGCAGATGGGAAAGCCGTCGGTCAGGTCGATCTACCTGACGTTGCCAAGAACGATGACTACATTGAGCGTGGGTAAGACGGACGAAATCAACTCAGACATGGCCAGCGGATTGATCCTGTCCCCGGTGACTGGCACGCGTGATCTGATGGACGCGTTTGACCTCGGCGAGGCCGAAGAGATGATGATATCCGGGAGTTTCGGCAAGGAGCTGATCAGATCAGATGAGGGCTACAAGGTCATGGTTGTTCTCTATCAACAGGGGACACTGGGACTGGCAAGGCTGATCGCGTCCAATGTGATAGCGGAAGTGGACCGTTCTGCAAGGAGCTTCCGGCCCTAGCTCACGTCTTGCCGTGTCGTCTCAAATGGCGGAATCCAACAAGGCCTTCGCCTTCTCAAGTGCGTACTTGGCCAAGCTGACGTTTACCCGCTTTTCCGTGTGGACAATCAGAAAGGCTCCGCCAGACTTGAGGCTCATGATGAAGAGCCGTCCGTTGTCGAAATCAGAGAGAACGTACTGCAGGTTGCCGCATCCAAGATCCTGACCGATCCTTGAGTTGGCCTCGAGCACAAGACATGCCGCTCCGCTGATCATGTCCAAGTGATCATTGTTGATCTTGCTGACGCTTTCCACCACCAAGCCGTCACTGTCGAGGACCACGGCCCAAAGCACTCCGTCGATCGAGGCGACATCCTCCAGAGGCCTTTTCAGCGGGTTGGCCTCAGCTGAGGTAGTAGGCCTCGACATTTGCGACCACATCCCCCGTGCTAATATGAGCATTGATGAGGTGGCATGTTCATAGGTTAATATCCTGATCCGGCGAAAAATCTGCATGCTATGGAATGAGCTCACGAGCGATGAACTCGGGCGAATGCCAAAAGCGAAGACCGTTGTCCTGTTTCCGATTGGGTCACTTGAGATCCACGGCAATCACCTTCCCCTCGGGGTCGACGGCCTGGTCATAGAAAGGGTCGCCCAGCTGGCAGCTGAGAAGGAGCCCCCGTCTCTTGTGCTCCCGACCTTGGACTATGCATACGCCAACGAGAATGCTCACTTCCCGGGCGGGATCTCCTTGTCCGCCAAGACGCTGATCTCAGTGGTCGAGGAGATATGCGACGAAGTATCCAGGAACGGCTTCAACAAGATCATACTCCTCAACGGTCATGGTGGCAACAACCACATCCTGCGGACCATCCAGAGGGACATGCTAAGGCAAAGAAGAAACTACATCACGTACCTCTACCTGGAGCCGTGGTCGCCGATTGAGGAGGACATAAAGGAACTGGCCAAAGGGGCCACCATCGATCACGCGTGCGAGATCGAAACGAGCATAGCCCTCTACCTAATGGGACATCTGGTGAAGCTGAGCAAAGTCCAGAAGGAAGCCAAAACGGGCGTATCCAAGTTGCCAGACAACGTAAAGACTACCGTGTCGTGGCAAGGCTACTGCATCGAGGGATACGTCGGCGATCCCAGGAGAGCCACCCTTGAGAAGGGAAAGAGGCTGGCGGACAAGTGGGTGAACGAGGTCGCATCACTGATCAAGACAGCCCGTGAGGACACAGTATCTCCTCAGGTGCTTGACGACTATTACCGCCAGGCGAACCGGTCAAGCTGAAATGGAACACTAGTGCAGCGTCATCGCCCTAGGCCGGGCCGGAACGTGAATACGGAGCTACATCAGGGATCCGGTAGCGCTGGGACTCCAAGAAGCAAGGTCAGCCCCACATAATGCGATGAGAAAGGCGACTATGCCACCCTATCACGGGCAGAGCCAGGGCGGATTCGTTTCTCTGGACTCCGGCCACGAGCTTTTGCGATGAGAACGCAACCTGAAAGGGCCCCGGCCGCAGAGAGCCAAGCAAGCAGCTCCGCGGAACCTATCATGGTATCTCCGGCGCTCTGGACTTCGCCGGTAGCTGGAGCTTGCGAGCTTGATTGGACCGGGGCACCCGAGCTGGCACTTGGGCTTCTGTCTTGACTGCTGACCATCCAAGATACATCGCCATAGACAACTTTGTTGAGATAGGAATTGTAGTAGTCAAACACGTATTCTCCCGACGGGAAGATGGTCTGATCAAGCAGATACGAACGCAGCGCCTCAACGATCGAACCGCCGACATCTCCCGTACCAAGCATTGCTTCCCAGAACCTGGAGGAGATCAGGTTGCCAGACATCTCGATCCTCGAACTGGCGATGACGAGCGCAGGACCTTTCGGTGAAGTGATGAGCACCCGGGCGAGGCTTTCGTTTCCCAGATCGAGCGCGCCGGTGAAACAAGCTATTATGTACTGGATGCCGTAGGTTCTGTTTATTTCAGGGACTTGCTCGCAGCTCATCAGGATCTTCCATTCACCGTTCGAGTCGCTCGTCCAGAGGGCTGAAGCGGTGCCGTGTGAATAGCTGACCACGTGCATGGCCCCACTCGAGAGCAATTGAGTCAGGGGTTTCGATGTGAGGTTCACGTTCGACGAATAGTATACATATGGCGCGCTGAGCGCCGATTCCAGCGCCACGTTCACGTCACCGAACACTAGGAACGAACCCGATTCAAGGTTCGCCTCTACGCCAACTATCTTTGCCAGCGTCCGTTCGAGTTCCTCCTCGTTCTTCACTGGCAGTCTTCCCACAGCGATCTCAGGAAGGTTGCCTCCTAGCAGGCCAACTTCGGAGTCCTTCCATTCCGGGACTCCATAGTACCAGTCCGTCGGCTTGTAGTTATAGTCGGCCAGCCCATATTCGTAGGAAGGAGAGTAGACGTACTTCGTCGGAACCTGATCATACGTACCAACCAGAAGCAGATACCGGATTCCCGCTCTTTCATGTTCAGATGCAACGAAATCATGAAGCCGACGCACCGTACCGGAATCGCTTTGGTTCCTGTTGATGAACTCTATCGAGACATAGCATGCCTCGACGCCCTGACTCGCCTTGAAATCAATGAACCCTCCTATTGCCGTTCCGTATGTCTCCGGCCCGACGATCAGCATGCCGTAGGATCCAGAACTATCTGCAAGAAGTTGCGGCCCCGTGCTGGACTGTATGAGTACCAGTGCAAGAAGGAGGAGGAATAGCGCTCGTCCCTTCATGTTCAGGTTGGGCCCAAAGCTAATTAAGCCCGGCTCCTACTTCAGAATCGGTTTGTCGGGAAAATGACAGACAAAGGGGTAACACTCGGTCCTCCGAATGTGGAAGCAGGGAAAAGCCCCTACGACATCGAAGACATGTCTGAGGAACTCAGAGAGTACGGTCTAACAGCTAACGAGACGAAAGTATTCCTGCAGCTCTCGAGATTCTCCCCCAGCACCGCGAGTGAGATCGGCAGGCTGCTGGGGATTCCGCGGACGGAAGTCTACAACATAGTGTCGGGTCTCCAGAGCAAAGGGATCATAGAGACAACGCTAGATCGTCCCGCCAAGTTTTTCGCAATCCCGATAAGAAGAGCATTGGACACGCTGATAGAGGCTGAGAGGAGCAGAATATCCACAATGGAAAGCAAGAGGGAGGAAGTGTTGAAACGATGGGAGGCAGTCTATCCAATAATACCTCCCGAAGAAAAGGAGAGGCTCCAACTGCTCAGAGGTAGCGACCAGATATACGCGCGCCTCTCAGAGATAGTTGGCAGAGCTGAGAGTGAAGTCGACATCGTTGCTTTCGGAACAGACTTGAGAAGAGCTCTTGACGCGGGAATCCTGCGGAAGGCGCGAGACATGCATAACAGAGGAGTGGCGATACGTCTGCTCACAGATGTCAAGCCGAAGGTCCTCGACATCGAGGCATCCTATCCAGGGTGCGTTGACGTATGCCACACAGAGTCGGTGAAAGATTCTGCTCCGCACTTCGTTGTCGTCGACGGCCGGGAACTCCTGATGTTCACCAAGTTGCCCGGCGGAAGCCGGACTGCCAGAAAGAAGGCCACTGCCCTGTGGACGAACAGCCTGACGCTTGTCCAGACAATGAAAAGGTTGTTTGACGAAACGATAAGGACGCCTACGGCGCTAGCGAGGCTGGCTGCCGCACAAGTGAAGGAGCCCAAGACACCCAGCGAGGAACAGGTAGCTTTCCGGAAGCAGATGATGAAAGAATTCTCTTTGCTGGGCCTCGAGGCCGTGGAGAATATGAAGATAATCGGTCGGTCCGGGATCACTCACGAATTCGATCTGGGGGTGGTCAAGGAAGGTGCGAAGCCAACGGTGGTCGACATCGTGTTCGATACTTCCGACATCCCAGTGGTTCCTGTCATTAGGTTCTTCGCCAAGCAGAGCGACGTGGGATCTCTCGTCGAAAACTCAACATTGGTAGTGAGCCCTAGGCTTGCTGCGGAAGCAAGGGACCTAGCCAAGTCTTACGGGATCAGGGTGACGGAGCTACAGCGCTAGAGCCCAGCATCTGCTTGAGCTCTGGTTTACTCGCCTTCTCGATCTAGTCCAGCGCTGCCTTCACCGCAGGTTTGCTCCGAACAACATCGGAGAGATCTGGGAAAGGCGTTCGCCATCCACGTCTAGCTCTATGATCTTGAAATCCGCCACAGGGCCCTCTCGCATCAAGTCATTGAGCAAGATCGAAAGAGACCGGAAATCGTTGTTCGGAAGATAAGACCTGATGAAAAGCACATTCTTCCCGACCTCTTTCAAGAAACTCAGCAGGAAAGGCGTTTCCAGAAGTCCCGACGCGAACCTGCACATCTCGTCCTTGCCGGGAAATGACACGATCAGCTGAAGGAGACGTGATCCCTCCGGAGGGAAGGGAAGAAGGTTGCATACGTATCCTAAGATGAGACCTCGCTCGGTGAGTTTCTTCACTCGATCGGACACGGTGGGAATTGACACCCCGGCGATGCGGGCTATCTCGGACAGGGACGTTCGCGCATTGCCCTCCATAGCAAGGAGCATGATAAGATCTAGCTTGTCAACTTGCGAACTGTAGTCCTCCGGGTCGTCGAGCACGAGAGGCTCCGATTCCACCAGCTTCCTTTTGATCTCACTCCATTGTATGCTCCACCTTTTCGATTCGGCGTCGTACCACCTAAACGACGGGCCGAATCCGGCTATTTCACCCACGGTGTGAAAGGACAGCTCGTTGATTGAGTAGAGGCTGCTGAGCCCTGTCAGTATCGACTTGTAGTGAGAGTGGAGCCGCTCCGGTATCTTGAAGCCGACCAAGTGACCGTTGCTGCCCAAGACCTTGTAGGACTGGAACCAGTAGCTCAACGAGAAGACCTTGGCCATGACCTCGCGATCGTCCTCCCTAGATGGAGCTATTCGCAGGAAAGCCCTCTTCACCCCCATCTTGTGATAGGCGAGGTTCGTCATAATGCTCAGCCGGAGGTTCGTTGTCAGGTTCTCAATTCTCCTAGACACAGTCGAAGGTGCGACGTTCAGCGACTGTGCGATCGCCGTGATGTTGCGGGGACCGTTGGTACGGATTTCTTCGATTATGCTGAGGTCAACGTTATCAAAGGAGTAGAAGGGCTTGTGGAGTTCGCCGAAGAGCTGTCCCGTCTCTGATCCAGCCGCCGAAGCAGCAACGCCTTTCTGGGTCAAGTCCATCCAACCACACTAGACTGCAACTCCCCCTTGCTCCGCCCACCCCGCAGGGAATACAAGCTCATGTCAGCTACACGTTCTATCTAGTTCGTTACTTTGGGTTGATATAAGTTTTGTCGGGCCGACTGCAACCAAAATAACACTATCATAGAGCAGAATTCAGAGCGATAGCACCGCCCGGGCAGAGTCGCCCGGAAAACACACCTAGATCGAAGGCCTGATTGACAGTAGAGCCAAATGCAAAAATAGAGAATCGGGGGCTAGATTGCCCCCGAGACGCTCTAAACTCCGTATGGGTTTGCTGGTACTTTCGCGGTCTCTGTTGCAGCCTGAGTCTTCCTAGGTTGTCCCGCCCTGAGGAACCTGTAAGTGGCGTAGAAGAGGACCATGGCCTCTGCTCCTAGGAACAGCACTGCCCAGTTCGTGAGATCGGGGAGTTCGCCAACGTTGATGCTGTATCCAGTGGCGATCATGGCACTCATTATTGCCGCAACCAAGATCGCGATGGCCGAGACAGCAATGCCGAATGTCAGTCTGGAGGATCCCTTCTCCTCGCCCTTCTTGTTCTCCTCGCCCTTCTTGTTCCTTGTCATGAAGTACGCAAGCCCAAAGCAGATGAGGCCCGCGACTATCGAGTACGGGATTGACTCGGCGACAGGGTTGGTGCTGAAGAAGACCGCGTCGACCATCTTGGGTGCTGACATCACAAGCGAGACAGACTTGCCCGTGCCCTGAGCATTCCCGGACCACTGCTTGAAGACGGCCCACACGCCGTGGCCTATCTTGTTCGGAGTGGAGATCAGGAGTGTCAGGCCAGCGTTCTTGCGGTACCACTCTTCCACAGCTGAGGTCGGAGTCAATTGGTAGGGCACTGGGGGACTCGCAGCGATTGTCAGTGTTGCATTGAACGGGGCCGCTACACCGGTTGCGTTCACCACAAGGAGGAATTCAGTGTCGAAGACCATGCTGGCGTTGTGAGGGCCATTCACTAGGAATGAGAAGTCCGTTCCTGGAGTTAGGAGCACGCCGTCGAGATCCCAGCCCTTGAAGATGTACCTGGTCCCTTCCGGTCCTAGCGTGATGAGGGGTGCCGGTCCTCCCGCCGCAGTGCTGCCTGCCACATAGAACGTTCCGAAGATGTCAAGGCCAGGAGGTAGTGCCTGAGGCACTCCCGGAATCATGAGGCGGCTTCCGTTAGGCAAGGTCGTGTTGAACGTCACCAAGTACTGGACAATCCAAGACGCCACAACCGTCGAAGGCTTGGTCATGACTATGCTTCCTGTTGGCGCGGTCTGAGTCACGTCTCCGGACCATCCCACGAACACCAACAGTGTCCCGTTCCCTAGATCCACAGGGGTGGTCACCCCGAAGTTTGCGGTTGCGTTCGGCTTGTACCATCCGGCTCCGAACGGACTGTCATACGTGCTCACAACGTCAAGCCGCAGTTCAAGGTCCCAGTTCGCGATCGCAGTCTTGTCCACTTCCATGAGTATCGGGTCTGACGGGGAAGTGTTGCCCGTTGCATCGCCAGTCCAGTTGATGAAGACGTAGCGTATTCCTCCGGGTTCCTCCACTGTGAGGGGCGTTACCAAGGCATAGGCAGTGTTGCCTGGATCATACCAGCCCTGCCCGCCGACGGTTCCGTGAGCCGAACTGACGTTGAGGTAGAACTGGATCTTCCAGTTCCAGATTATGCTCGATGGTGCGGTGATGACGAAGGTGACAGCTGTGGTGTTGCCCGTTACAGGCACGCTTCCGGAGCCAGTCCAGCCCGTGCAGACGTATTGTGTCCCGGTCGGGCCTGGCCATGGTGAGGTCACCACAGCGTTTATCGTCGTTCCGATAGCATACCAGTGGACACCTACTGTTGGATCCGGAGTGTCGTGCAAAGACGCCACGCTCAGCCTGAACTCGTGCCTCCACGCAGCCGCCTCAGTGATCGGCCCGTCCATTGTGATCCCGGCAGGATTAAGTGCTCCAGTGTAGCTTCCAGTTCCGGTGCCGGTCCAACCCAGCCAGATGTACCTCTCTCCAACTACTGCAATCGGGGCTGACGCACTGATGGCGACGTGAGAAGCAGAGTCATGCCACCCACTTCCTGGCAGCACGTTTCCGTGAGTTGTAGTCATCGTCAGGTAGAACTGGTGAGTCCATGAAGCAGTCTCAGTGATCGGACCGTTCATTGTGACCTCGTTTGTGGCTGGGTTGTTAGTGCCTGTGTAACTTACAGATCCAGATCCTGTCCATCCGTTCCAGAAGTACCTCTCGCCGACGCCAGCTGACGGAGCAGTTGCTGATATCGTGAGCACTGTGCCAGCGTCATGCCAGCCGCTTCCGGGGAGCACAGATCCGAAGTTCGTGGACATGGTCAGGTAGTACTGAGTCTTGTAGCTGCCGGTTATGGTCAGAGGATCAATTATTGTCTGCGGTGAGCTGTAATCGACGCCGGTTAACACATACTGTGTGCCAGGGCCGTCAGATACAATCGCCTGATAGGTGTACGAGATCCACTTGCCTGAATCCACCCAGACGTCGAAAGGAACTGCGGTGCCGGTGATGAGTGATCCGCCCTGAATCTGATAATCAACTGTTGGTGCTACAGCGGATCCTGACTGGTGGAAAGAAACCTCGTACTGGGTCTTGTAGTTGCCGGTTACGCTGCCCGAGGCCGATACTGACAGCGTTCCAGACCTCGCTGCCGTCAGGCCGCCACTGGTCGTGTCCCACCTGTATTGCTTGCTGCTACCAACTGGCAGAGGAGTGTGGAATTCGAAGGTGTGATCGCCTTGATCCAACCACAATGAAGCACCACTCCTACTGTAGTCAACTGTGTCGATGGTCACAACCGTGCCAGCGAAGTCTGTGTCGACTCCGGTCTGATCGAAGGTGATCCAGAACTGTTCCTTCCATTCGAACAGAACCGTGTGAGTTGCCTCCACATCTGATATGGTACAAGGTTGGTCTGTAAGTAAGCCTCCGTCCAATTTGTAGCCAGTGCAGACCCACTGATGATCGCCAGCCACAATCTCGGCTGGGCTTGTGACTGAAGTTGTGAAGCCGCTGCCTTGGTCAACCCAACCTGAAGCTGCTATGGGGGTGTCATGAGCTGAGTTCACCTGGATCCAGAACTGCAGCTGGTAGTTTGCCGTCGCAGTCTTCGCGTCATCCATGACCACCGTTGCTTTGTTGTCAACAGTTGGTGTTGCACCTGTCCATGATCTGAAGTCATATCTGGATGCGCCAGCGACTTTATCCACGTTCTGAACTGCGTCCACATTGGCTGTGGCTCCGCTGTCATACCAGCCTTCCCCAGAGACTGCGCTTGGATTGAGAGCCAATACTTCAGCGGGATTCGTGTTCACGGTCACGTAGAATTGGGTCTTGTAGTGACCAGTGACCGTAGCCGGGTGGTCAGGAACAGTCAAGGGTGATGTGTCGCTCGTGCTCAAGAGCACGAACTGCTTGCCCGAGGTTGAACTGGCCACTGGGCTGGCATAGCTGAAGATGATCGAGCCGCCGCTGTCGAGCCAGTCAGTTGTGAATGCAAGGTCAGTGAAGGCCTTGTCCGAGCCAGCGACTGTCACCACCGTTCCGGACGCTGAAGAGTCTAGTCCCGACTGATCGAACATGATCTTGACCTGAATCTTGTAGGTTCCCGTTACTGTGCCCGCAGCTGCTATAGGAGAAGCCGGACCTGTGACTCCCGTGTTTGCATATCTCTTTCCAGAATCAGATGTTACGACGAAGGCTGCATAGGAGTAAGTCGTCCCGCTGTCGAACCAATCGCTGATTGGCAGATCACCGGCCTTCTTGTCAAAGCCACCAATCGTGACCACTGTGTTTGTGCCTGAATCGCTTCCTATCCCAGACTGACTGAAGGTGACTTGGAACTGAACAACGTAGTTGCCATACACAGTTCCAGGGCCTGTTATCGGTGAGGCTGGACTGACGCTGTTCAGCCTGAATCTCTTGCCCGCAACAGAGCTTGAGACTGGACCGGTGTAGGAGTATGCTGTGTTCACGTCAAACCAATCAGTGAATGGAAGTTGAGCGAACGTCTTGGTGACCGCACCTATTGTGACAACGGTCCCAGTGGCGGTGCCGTCTAGTCCAGTCTGATCGAAGGTGACTTGGAACTGAACCTTGTACGTCCCGGTAATCGTCGTGTCGGCCCCGATTGAGAAGCCCGACGCCGGACCTGCTACGCTGAGCAGCCTGAGCCTCTTGCCCGAAATCGTTGTGGTGACCGGGGTGGCAAATGCATAGGTGATCGTCGTTGCCCCAGCTATCCCGGTGAACGTCTTCGGCAGTTCGGAGTTTGTCACAGTGAAGGGATTCGCTCCGATGCTGCCTGTCACAATAACCGTACCCGGTGCAACGTCAGGAAGCGGAGACGTGGCCACGGCGTCAAAGGTCAATGAATAGGTCGGCACGACTACGTCGAAGTAGCAATCCACGTAGTGCTTTTCCTTGTCACCATCGGCTTTGTCGGCCTGTCTCACATGGAGTTCCCACGAACCCGTGGGAGCCGTCGGGGACAGGGCATAGCTGCCCGTCAGCTCAGTCACGCCCGTGGTCCAAGCGCCAACGTAGATGTCGGATCCCGCCGGCGGCTCAAGCTTGAACTTGTAGTACTTGGTCGCAACGAGACCCACAGCCTTGAAGTAAACGGTCTCGCCCTGGGCAAATGATGTCTTCATCACAGAGTAAGTTGAGTCAGCGGTCCAGACCACCTTGACGACTATCACGGTATCGGTCTTCACTGGCGAAGCATCCTCGTACAGTTTCACGGTCCATGTTCCCGATACTTTCGGAAAAGCTATGTCCAATACAAGATAGTCGGTGAAATCTGTGACTCCAGTGTGTGTCGGGCTCGTGCGTCTCACAATGCCATCTGGGTCGGAATAGATCAAGTAGTAGCTCTTCGTAGTTGACAAGCCGCTCGCATCCGCGGTTATCACCCCGCAATTGCCTTCGACCCAGCTTGCGGTAACGTTGGGACCGCCACCCGTCACCAGTAGGGATCCCGACATCGATACGAGCACTAGGAGTATCGCGATTTTCATATACACAGAAAGTTCTCTTCTTATCATGGTTGTCTGTCGCGCTCGTTACATACAGCCTTAATATGGCTTGGGCCCCTTATCGGCCTGAAAGTGCGGTTTTCCTAAGAATTGTGCGAAATCTCCCCAGAAGTCGACATTATTTAAGGCTGATAGCATTTCAGTCCAGTTCCGGCAGGGGGCCACTGCCAGCCACTCGGGTTGGAAAGTGGACCGAGCATAGACCAGCTCTGCGATGCCGCTTGCGGCTGGAGTCTTGTCGCTGACTTCAGATAGGATAGTGTAACTCCCGGAGCGGCAGAGCGAAGATTGAAATCAGGTGACACCCTATCGCTTGACGAGCTTCGTTCCCTCGGCGATTTCGACTATTGTCGAGAACAGGCTCTCGAAGGCCGACTTAGTCTCCTGGCTGTGGGCTGTCTTGTTCAGCAGGAACAGGGCCGACCCGTTCTTGGACGCGATCACGTCAGTCGCATGTCTGGCGAACACGTATGCCTGCTCGAACGACGCAGAAAACACCAGGTCGGAGAGGTTGTCGAAAAGTATCCATGTCTCCAGCTCGGACTCCAGGGCCTTGCCTGTCGCGTGGATTATCCGGGTGATGTCGTTGAACGGGACGCTTGCTGCGTTCTGCGCCCCGGGCGTTGCCAGGACCACCACTTCGCAGTTCTCTACGCCTTCGGCCACGCGCTGGATCGCGCTCCCTCTCCTGGTGAACACGACGCATCTTTCGGTGTTCGCTGATATCTCCTCGATCGCCTGCGTGATCATAGCCTCGTACAGGAACCGCGGGTCGTACTCGATCAGCGTCTTCTCGTGCAGCAGCTTCTCGTGATCGAGCCCGAGGGCACCTGAGAAAGCGTTCAAGCGGTCCGGTTTGCTGCCCTCAAGCAGGACCAGATCTCTTACTTGATCTCGGCCCAAGTCCTTCGACAGTCTATTCGCCAATGACGCGAAGGTTCTCCAAGCTCCCTTTGCATCTCCGTTCATCATCACGACGCGCCGAACGGTTTTCATCCACTTCGTGAAAGACGTGGGGTCGCTTGAGGCAAGAGACTGCGCGATCCACGAGATGAGAGGGTCGAACCCATCCCTTATGGCAGAGGTTCTGCGTTCCTCAGGAATGGTCTCCAGATGCGAGACCAGCTTCTCGGTCCTGATCTCTCCGTCTTGGGAAGCGTCAAGGTACTTCACCAGATCCATGCTCCTCAACTTCTTGTAGAATTCGGCGACGATCGGACCGGTGATGAACCTCCTGATAGGCAGCAACAGTCGCTTGTAGATGCGAAGGGAGACTTCCCATTCTGGGAGACCCACGAGCGACCCGTCAGGTCCGACCAGCTCCAAGAACTGTCCCCTAGAGAACCCGTAGATGACGTCAGTCCTCATGAGGAAGGCCTGATGGTTCGCCAGTACTTCCTTGAAGGCATCAGTTTTCTTCTGGTCAGGGTCAGGCGTGACGGAAGTATACACATTCTCGAGCACTTCCGTAAAGGGGCCGGCCAGCTTGTCAGACCAGTCCTTGCCCTCGAGGTACTCCATAGTCTTGTCCAGCGCCTGAATGTTGTCCAGTTGATCCAGCTTCTCAACGTTCAGTATGATGCGAAGCCTGTCGTACGTGACTATCTCGCTGAGGCGAGTCTTGTCCAAGTATTCGAGCAAGTTGACGGTCTTGAGTCCTAGTTCATCGGACGGAGCGACATCCAGGAATCTGCTAATGAAGTTCTTGTAGGCGTCCGAGAATTCACCGCCCATTTGTGTTAGACCCACCCCCCTTGGCTGATCCATCTTGAAGCCATACCATATCGAGACCAACGAGAAGAAGTACAAAAGGCCTCCGAAATGGGGTATGTTGCCGAAGATCAACATGAGAGAGTTGGACACGACCACACCTACCACCTGGAATAGCACGAAACCGATCAGCATCAGTCTATACTTGCGAGACAGCCAAGGTGCCTTGGCCTTTTTGGTAAGACTGTAGAAGGCCCATCCGATTAGCAACGAATATGATGCCAAGTACAAGAAGGTAAGAACACCTTCAATGGTGACAGCAGGGTGGGCAGTGACCACCCACCCGAAATCAGTGAGCCTCGCATCCCTAGGTAGGAAAAGTGAAGGGATTGTCACCAACAGAGGAGCTATGAGAACTCGCCAGTCTCCCTCCTTCATCCCTGCCAGATCACAGGCGAAGTAGGCAAGGAATCCGACCGAGATGAAATACAAGTTCTCGCTCACCATGGCCAGTTTCATGGTCAGGTCTTGGTCAGGGGAGGCCATCATCAAGAAACTCGCAATAAGATAGAGTGAAGATGTCAGACCGAAAACGGCAAACCGTTGGTGCGTGGGTGAATCACGGTTTTTCATCAGAATGCTCCAAGACAGCCCAATTGATATGAGGGCAGAGAGCACATAGGGCACCGACCAAACCGAGAACACCCATGCAGACATCTTTCATGCACTCCTCAAAATGTCACTTATGTCCTGCCTTTCTGAGACTATGATCTTGGGAGGCTTGACCTGTCCCATCGGATACCCGTCCTTGGCCTTCTTCATCGAATACCTAAGAAAGGCTCCCTTCTTAAGGAATTCTACCTCTACGAGATCCTCAGGTTGCCCCGCACCGAACTCCGAAGCATATCTTGCCAGGTCGGGATTCGTGGCTACCATTGCATTGATCATCCTCTTCGCGACTTCAGTTTCAGATAATCCCCAAGAATTCTCCATTAAGATGAGCAGTTTTTCACGCCCACGCAATGTCTTGGTAACGGCCCATTTATCAGATAGCGTCAACCCTGCTCTGTGCATGACTTGGGTCATTATAGCCTCGGTTATGTGCAGTGGGAGTCCTCCCAAGTAGAGGGCCGCGTTCTTCCGACCCCAGAAGGAGAAGACGGGCATCCCGTCCTCTCTCTTGTCCGAGACGCGAACCATGTCATTCACATCATACCGAGCGAACATGCCGCCAAAGGAAGTAACAATGACGTCGTACACGCTTCCCACCTTGAGCTCCTCTATCTTCTTGAGCTCGCCTTTCTCGTCCCTGAAGTCGAAGTAGCAGCTTCTCAAGTTCGGCAACAGATCTTGCTTCCGGTCCGGTAATCCGAACATGGGCAGCCCGAGCTCGCTCACCCCATAGATGCAGAACGGTTCCACATCCAGCTCTGCTCTCAGGTAGTCATAGTAGAGACTTGTGTCTACTCCTCCGATCATCAATCCCTTCAGGTTGAGAAAGTCTCTTGCTCTTCTTGAAGTCCCTGCGACTTTGGCCCTGGCCCACTTTTGGAGAAGCACGAGCTTGGCCGGACCCATGTCCATAGAATCATAATACTCCTTGAAGAGATGCTCCGGATTTGTGAAGTACTCACACATCAGGTAAACGCTGGGAGCGACGCCTCCTGCCAAGTTCACTTCATGGCCTTTTTCAAGGTATTCCAGCGCAGCGAAGAAGCGTCTCCTCACGTCAGGTATGTTGTCCATCACGTCAACTGGCGGAACATCCACAACGATCCCTTGTGAGGCCTTCCTGCCCCACCCGGAGAGATAGGGTGCAGAGGGAGTGAAGTTGAGACCCTTGTCTCCCAAGCGGAATCTGGTGTGCCCCCAAGAATCACTGCAAGAGAATATGGTTGCAGCTATGACATCCTTCCTGTAGTTCTCCCAGAAGGCAGAGCCATGAATCACCCACTTGGGTTCTCCCACAGTCCCTGTGGTCTTGGTCACAAAGGAGAATCCCCCAACTATGTGATCCTGATAGGGCTCCGCTGCGGCGCGTCCGATTCTGTCGTAGTAATCCCAGCTCACCTCACCTGGCATTTGCCGTACATCTCTTTCTGACTTCTCCATCCTGGACTTGAACTGTGCCAAGAATACGTAGTCACTGTATGCGGTCACCGGAATATTGTCAATTGAAGTACAACCCTCAGGACACAGAACCTTTGCCTGAGCGGTTTGTCCCCACCTTTGAAGATGCTCCTTGAGCAGCGCCTCATTCATCTCAAGTTGTGTGTTGAATGGTTTCTCGTAGAAGCTACAATACTCCCTCCACAGATCGGCGCTGCTTTTCATTGAGCGTCTCACCGACGCCTAAGCGTCTATCGAGGGGTCGAGGCCTCCGGGTATGGTATTATTGATATGCCATCTCCCTTCACGATCGTGTACTTGTAACGCCTAGTGTCGTGATCCGTGCCTCTCATCTTGATTATCGCCAACCTCCTCTTGTACTCGGCGCCTTCGAGGAAAGTCTCCATCAGTATTATGCCGTCAGCGACGAACTCCTCGACGCCCGACCCGATACCAGCCGAACCCCACGGCGTCTCCGTGATCAACAGCGTCGTGCAACCCACCTTCTCAAGTGCCTTGTGTAGAAGAGAGACCAAGATCCTTGAGTCTATCCTCTTCTCACTAGCCAGGCTAATCGCAGTGATGGAGTCTATCACGAGTCGTTTCGCCTCCATCTCTCTGACCTTGTCCATTATCATGTCAACGATCGCGTCGATCGCCCCGGTCCGCGCTACGAGCAGGTCCATTATGGCGAGCTTCTTGTCTCTGATCAACTTGTCGAAATCCCATCCCAGAGTCGTCATGAAGTCCCTGAGCCTCTGCGAGCTTTCCCCGAAAGAGACGAACACACCCGGATCACCGTATAGCATTGCCCCTTGGTAAAGGAACTGAGTTCCAAGTATCGTCTTTCCGGTTCCAGGTCCTCCCGCAAGCAGGACTATGCCTCCTTTCGGAAGACCGCCTCCCAATAGACCGTCGAGTTCCCGCAATCCTGTAGGGACTTTCTCCATCTCAATCACTCACCTCGACCTTGAAGGAGAAGACGCAGGCCGTGTCTCCTTTTGCCACACACATCTCTTTCTGCAACGACACTTTGTCCGTCTTAAATACCTTAGCCGCGAAGCCCACAAACATACCCTTCACCAACATCTCGATTGTCTCGTGAACTGGGTCGTCTTTGGGAAGCGGGAGATCCGAGAAGGATATTCTCCCGGACTCCACAGAGCCCGTTGGCGTTTCGATGGCGACCGTGCCCCAACCCCTGCTCTTCAACAAGTCCTGGAATTCCGTGAAGGCCTCTTTCCCCTTGCCGGCCGAACTCTTGGCGTTTCCCGCCATCTCTTGTCCCATGCCGAGCCCGGCTTGGTGAAGGATTATGCCTGAGCCGCTGCCGAAGACCTTCCTGACCTCTTGGGCCAAGCCGAGCAACTCAGACTCGGTAATCGTCATCACTCTGCTGTCTTCCTTATTTGAACTCTTTGCCAGCTTGGTCACGAACGAATCGACCCCATCTCCTCGTTTCGGTGCGGAAAAGGGAGCTTCGACATATAAGCGTTGATGGCAGGGTCCTTCCCGCGTGACCGGCCAGTTACAGGGTGCTGACATGCACCCGCGGAGAGGGTCATTACACGAAATGACTCCTACACACATCACCTGTGCCCTATGGCAGCTCGACCAAGTTGACCAAGGCGGTCAGAGTGGGCACTTTCTCCGGGTGCACCCGACTGGCACTGCCGCTGAGCGAACCGAACACGGTGACAACAACGTACGACGAGAAACAGATAGCACCCGGTCTACTGGCTACGCTTGCGTGAGATGAGCGAGGTGGCCATCGACAGACCGGACCCAAGCAGCGAGACTGCGGACGAGAACCAATACATCGTTCTCAGACCGAGTTGATCGGACATCAGACCGCCGATGTAGGGACCTGATGAAGATCCGAGCGTGCTGACCAAGTTGTAGAAGCCCGCGTGCAGGCCGCCCTTCTCAGCTCCTCCGAGAGAAGAACTCATCGCCATGCCCGACACGGTGAAGAGTCCGTAGAACAATCCTCTGAGCGCCTGAACGAACAGGTATGCGACCAGCACGTTCACTACCCCGTAGAACACATAGCTGACCGCCAAGCCCGCCATGCCAGCAGACAGTACTAACAGTGCCCCGTACTTGTCGGACATCTTCCCGCCCAAGTACATCGCGGGTACTTCAGCGATCGCTCCTGCGGCGAGCACTGCACCGATCATGAAAGGCCCGCCCCCCAGCTCAGCGAGCAGGACAGTTACGAAGGAAGAGGTAGCGCCTATGCCCAGGCTGCCCAGAAAGACGCTGGTGTAGAACAGCTCGCTCTGGTCCGTCTTCCGTGTGGGTCCGCCGGGTTCGACCGAGGGGGGTTCCTTTGAATCGCCCAGTTGACTGGCGAAGGGCAAGCTCAGCAAAAAGGCGAACACGGAAAGCAATGCCCCCAGTCCGAAGGCCAGCCTGAAATCAGAGGACAGGGACGCGACCAGTCCACTCACCAAGCACATGACTGCCCAACCGGCTGAGCCCCCCAGCCTGTAGAGCCCCATGCTGGTTCCCATAGTGTTCGGTACAGAGATGCGAGCGACGGCCGATTGCATCGAGGGCATGAACAGCGACATCGGAAGACCCGCAACGACAAACCACAGGGCGACGGACCAAGCGTCCGTTGCGAACGCGAGCATGACAAGACAGAAGGCCCTGAAGAAGAGCGATAACGGTATCAGCAGCCCATGCCTCCCGGACCTGTCGATCAAGTGTCCGAAGATAATCTGAGGTAACGACGAAGCCAGAACGGAGGCCGTTGTCACGAGGCCGATGGCTGAATAGTCCAACCCTGACGCTTTCAGGTAAACCGCCACGAACAAGTATGAGGGAGCCATCGATCCCCAGAAGAGCGCCCCTAGCAGAGCTAGCCTGTTCGCGTTGTTGAATCTCATCCTGTTTGCAGTCTACCTCTACTTCAGCCTCTCCAGTAGCCGAAAGTCTTCCTCCAGAAGTAGCTCTCCTGTTCCCGGCGCGAGTCTGTTCCACCACGTCGGGGTGGACTCGTAGCCTCCCCTCTCATAGTCCTCTCTCACTGGAATGTATCCGTGGTAGCCGTTCGCGTAGGACACGAGGCCGGTCGGACTGAAAGGTGACCTTCTCTTGAGTTCGAGGCCGAGCCTGACCATGGGCTCCCCCGGCATGGTTGCCAATGCTAGGCCGCCGACTCTCACAGCCTGCACCTGTATTTCATCCGACTCGCTGAACTTGGTTGTACGCACGAGCCTCAGGTTCTTGCCCGTGTAGGAGGTGGCAGCCTCTAGTTCCCGTATCGTCTCACTGTCCTTGCCCTCCTTCCTCGCTTTCTCCAGAAACTGCAACTGCTCATTGTGCAGCCTCTCGGCAGATTCGGCTGTGGGAATGACCTTCTTCACCGAGATCGAAGATGAGGCGAACGCGATCGTTGGCTCCTTCGACAAGTTAGATGAACTGAGCCCCTCCAGCGCAGCGTTCGCCACCACGATGCCCAGCCTTTGTGCGTCGTCGAAGGTACCCAAGCAGGCGTAGCCTTTGGAGGTGATCGGGTTAAGATCACCCGTAGCCGCGTTCGTATACACCGAGACGTGCTTCCCTCCGAAGGACTTCTCCATCGCTCTTGCAGTGTAGCCCATCCAGTCCCCGGAGATCATGTAGTTTGAAGCCCCCAGCACGACGCCGTGGCACGCGTAGTTCACAAAGGACGCTATCACCTCTCCTCCCTCGTTCTCGAGCGAGAGGGCGATCACTTGCGGGTCCGTCGGACCGCCCTCGACTCTCCTGTTGTACGCTATTTCCGCCTGTCCTGTCCCCCACCTGGCAAACGCTCTGACCGAGGACTCCTTCGCTTTCTCTCCTGCCTCCACCAAAAAGGATGGGAACCTCTCCGAGTAGGCGTCGTTCAGCTTTGATTCGACATCAGAAGTGATGTCTGGGCTCAGCGATGGACCCGAATGAGTGTGAGTGGCAGCTATCAGGATCGCTCCTTCTCTTATCCCCAACCCCGCTGATAGGGTTCTTCTCGCTTGCTGAACCGCGTCGTCGTGGATGTCCACCACGTCAGCAGACACCAGCAAGACTGAAGTACTCTCATCCTCCAAGTAGATCGCCCTCGCGAAGAGGCTGTCGTGTATTCCTTCTGATGGCTTGTACCTCGCTGCGAATCCTCCCAGCTTCACCCCCACAGGAGGAGTGCTGTCAACCCGGGCAGCGCCTGCACGCATACACGGAAGTCGACCCCTCGAAATAAAAGGCTACCGTGTCAAGGGCGGAGGTCCCGCACTACTACTCGGCTTTCAGATCCGACAGCAGCTTCTTTGTTTCCCCGATCGAAGTGAGCTGCGCACCGCCCTTGTGCATTTCCTCTATGGCCTTTGCGCTGTCTCCTTGCTTGAGGTCGACGCCCCTTATGGCATCCTCGAGCAGGAAGACTCTGAACCTGTTCTTCGCAGCGTCCAGAACCGTGCTCTTCACGCAGTATTCCGTGGCGACACCTCCTACAAAGACCACCTCGACGCCTAGGTCTGTGAGGAAGTCGGCCAGTCGCGTGCCTTCGAACCCTGAGTAGGCCTCCTTATCCTGCAAGGTGGCTTTTGAGACCAAGAGGCAAGTCGCTGGGAATTCAAGACGAGGATCAATCACCGCCCCGGGAGTTCCGCGAACGCAGTGAACCGGCCAAGTTCCACCGTGCGTCACAAAAGAGAAGTGTCCCTCAGGGTGCCAATCCCTTGTGAACACGACCAGTTCGCCGTTGGTATTGAACAGCCGAATGTACTCGTTGAGCACAGGTATGATCTCGTCGCCGCCCGAGACCGCTAGGGATCCTCCGGGAAGAAAGTCCCTCTGTATGTCAACTACAACGAGCGCGGCTCTCATTCCAATGCCCGACTACGACAAGAGCTGCCTTATAGATTGTTCCCGAACGCGGTACGAACTCTAGGTCGAGTCGCCCTCATCGGCAAGTCATAGGTCCGAGATTGACGCTTGGAAGGAGAGAATCGTAGGCACGACCGAGAGGAATGCTTATATCATGTATGCCGGCTGCTGTATTACGGGATATGTAGTATGGAAACCGTAGTCATCACAGTCAGAGTCCCGAAGTCGCTCAAGGACGAGCTCAGGAAGAGGGGCATAGAGTTGAGTGGAGTGGTGAGAAAGGCCCTTGAGGACGAGCTCAGGAAGAGGGAGCGGAAGGAACTCGAGAGAGCCGCCACCGGACTCGGCGGGCTATTCTCAAGGATGTCAGAGGACGACATCGTCAGGGCTATCAGGGAACAGAGAGAGCAGAGATAGTTGCACCTGCTGGATTCAAGCTCGGTGGCGTTGGTCGTCCGCAGACTGAAAGAGAAGGCTGTGTCTATGCTGCAGGGAAGCGCGACGTTGGACCTGGCCCGATATGAGTTGGGGAACATCATTTGGAAAGAGTGCTCACTGGAACGATCCATCACGCCAGAAGAGGCTGAGGAAAGAGTCTCAGACTTGGCCAAGATTCTGAACTCAATGGACATCGTGCGAATCGAGACAGAGCAGGACTTGAGGGGCGTGATGGAGACTGCGACCAAGATGAGAACAACCTTCTACGACGCCTCGTACCTGTACGCTGCCAAGAGTCGCAGACTCATTCTCGTGACAGAGGACAGCGAACTCCAAGCCAAAGCGAAGCACGACGGCATCAAGACCTTGAGACTAGCAGAGGTTTTGAGGGAACGCGACCGCTCCACTTGACGCCCTAGGGCTGACGGCCCACGTGACATCTCCTCAGACGGTGAATCTCTGCATATCCTTTGGCTCTCCTGCTGCCACTTGAGGCTGACCTAATGGCGGCAGCGGCGGTGGCAGTCCCATCGATTTGCTGATGACCGCGAGTTCTCCCAAGGTGGCAGTCCAGATCGCTTGAACCACAACACCAGGCAACTGGCTCTTCTTCAGTCCCTCCCTCATCTCCTGAACTGCGTTCTTGTCTCCTGAGAGGTAAACCCTCCCCTTGGACATCAGCTGCCCCACTGAAGGAGCGTAGTTGATGGTCACAATGAAAGGCACTTCTACGGAGTCCTCGCCTTTCTGCGAGAAATCGGCCAGGTTGATGTTGACAGCTATCTGAAGGTTGGGAGGGAACTGCTTCTCGGGGTCCCAGAACCTGTCCGCGGAATAGCTCGTCACAGCCACCCTGACACTCAGCATCGCTGAGACTATCCTCTCAGCCTTGTATTAAGCCTTCGAACACCCACGCGCTTCGCATGACAAGACTGAAATAACGAAACCCGGAACGGCTCTCTCGATATCTCATGCTCGAAGGCAGGACAGTCAACCTGCGGATAGCTGAAAGGGAAGACATACCCATGTTGGCGCAAGGGCTGAACGAAGTACAATTCGCTGGAGACTACATGAATTTCTCAGTGCAAGCTCAAAGGCCCAGCTTGAAAGACAGGTGCTTGAACACAAGCAGTACGAAACCGAATGGGTTGACTTCATAGTTGAGAAGAAAGACGGCACGAAAATAGGCTGGGCAGCTCACTACGTGAGTGCCCCCAATTTCGGCTGGAATGAGATCGGCTACGCGATCGTCCCAAGCGAAAGGAACAGCGGATACGCTACCGAGGCTGCACAGATCCTCGTTGACTATCTATTCCTCACAAAGGAGATCGTGAGAGTCTAGGCGGTCGCAGATGCGGGCAACGTGGCTTCTCAACGGGTCCTAGAGAAGGCAGGGTTCAAGTTGGAAGGAACGCTGCGCAAAGCACTGTGGAACGCCGTAGGAGAGTGGGCCGACGCACGCATCTACAGCCTGGTGAGAGAGGAGTGGGGGGAACCGAAGGTGCTCACTCAGCGCACGTGATGGCTACGAGCGAATGTTGCCATCCCCCTCGTCCGAGGAGCATCCTCGGTCATCCCCTTCCCGAGTTGTCGCAGCTTCCCAGGCTCAGATAGTGGGTTTCGTGAATCTGACACCACGTACCAACATCGCTGGCGCGAACACTGGAGTGTCGACTTCCCACCACTTGATCCAGTACCTCTTTGAGCCAGTGGCCTCGATGTTCCCCAGCATCTTCACCAGGTTGTCCGTCAGCCTCAGACCTCTCACCGGCCCCGACACCTGACCGTGCCTGATCTTGAACAGGCCGTCGCGCAGGATCGTGGAGAAGTCACCCGACCTTTGGTTCTGATACCTGAGGTACCAGTTGTTCGTGACGTACAGTCCGTCGTCCACCTTCGACACAAGGTCTTCGATGGTCCCGCTCCCGGCAGAAACTTGGAGGCTGAACGGCCTAGGAATCACCAGCCCGGCACTCGCGGTCGTCTTGGTCTTCATCTTCGTTGCCGTCGTGCTGTTGTGCAGGAAAGTCGACAACCTTCCGGCATTGATAACCTGGTTCAGTTGCGTCGGCAACCCTTCATCGTCAAACGGAACAGCCCCGGGACTTGAGGGATCCGTAGCATCATCGATGAGGCTGAACTGTGAGGGCGCGACGTTCTGGCCGAGCTTCCCAGTGAAGAACGACATGCCCGCGTCCACGTAGAAGGCTGATGCTGCGCCAGCCATTTCCTCTATCAGGTCTGCTGTTGTCATGGGCCCGAACACGACATCAAAGGTGCCTGACTGAGCGGGCTCGGCGTGTAGTGCCCGCTTGGCGACGTCTCCGGCTACTCTGCCGATTTCTCGTCCGTCCAAGTCGTCAAGGCTGTTGGCTGCGGTGGCAAACTGGCCAGTAGATTCCCCGTCAGCAAAAGCCCTGACGTTCAGGCTGTACGAAGTCCCTTTGTAGGATCCCTTTGCTCCACCAGAGGATCTCTGAGTGAGCTTGGCCGTTTCTGCCACGAGAGAACCGGCCACTCTGGCGGCACCCGCACTGCGAGCCGAGTCGATCGCATCTTTCACTACCTCCGGGAGCTTCTCTATCTTGGCCGTGACCTTCCCGACCTCCAGCAGCTTCTTGTTGTACTTGAACTTCCCCCTTGGAAGCGGGGCGTAGGTTCCCCCGGAAGGACTCAATCGCGCCATCTTCGCAACGTCGAAGACGGCCCTCTCAATCGCTTCCTCGGAAACGTTGCTGATGACGGAGCCTGCACGTTTCTCTTTGATGAACAGGAACATGCCCACAGAGACGTCCTTCACAACCTTCGAGACGGTCACCCCGTTGTTCGTGAACCTGATCATTGACCAACGGCTTTCCCTGACCTGCGACACAGAATCAGTTGCTCCCGCTTTCTTTGCCTTCCTGACGACGAATTCCACTATTTCATCTGGTTTCATGCTCAAGCGCCTCCCAGTCTGATGTTTCTCAGTCTAACCGTCGGTCCCCCGGTCCAGACCGGAGCTCCCTGCATTGGATCACCCTTCCCGCACGTGGCGGACCAGAACTTCAGGTCCTTTCCGACCGCGTCAACCGCCTTGAAGAAGCCGACCGTCGTTATCTCGATCGCAGGATTCCGCACAGGGGTTCCGATCTCTCCGTTCTCTATCAGGTAAGCCTCGAGCCCTACGTACTTTTCGTTGAACCTCCGGTCGTCGATGTTCCACTCCGTGAAGTTCTTGATGTAGACACCGTGCTTAACCTCGCTGATGAGTTCATCGAAGCAGTGATCGCCCGGCTCCATGTAGGTATTCGCCATCCTGACTATGGGCTCCCTGTCGTAGGAGACCGCTCTGGCAGCACCGTTGCTCGACCCGCCTGAGGCTGCTGCCGTCTCCCTGTTCTGGAGGAACTCGTTGATTTTCCCTTCCTTTATCAGGTACCTCTTCCTAGCCTTCACGCATTCCTCATCGTAGGAGTAGAACCCGTATGACTTGGGCAGTGTGGGATCTTCTACAACGTTGACGACGGGCGACCCCACCTCCATTCCGAGTGAGGACATCGAAAGGTAGCTCTCTCCCGCCTGAGCGGCCTCGCGCCCCATTATCCTATCAGCTTCTTGAGGGTGTCCGCTGGACTCATGGCAGACCAAACCAACGACCTCGCCTCCCACTAGAAGATCGACCTGATCCTTTGGGGGCGAGATTCCATCGGCGAGCATTCTCCCAATGGCATCTCCCTCATGCGTCATGATGTTGATGACGTCCCAGCTCTCCACGGCTTCCCAGCCTCTAGATTCGCCCCGTTCGCTGAACCTCTGGGCGCTCCCTCGCTGCGGGTGCATTGCGACGAGAAGGTAGAAGATCGAACTCCTGGGCACGATGCTCTCAACATCGCCACCATCGCTCGTAAGGATGTGCTTGTGGGTCAATGTGGTCCCGATCTCGAAGATCCTGCTCACTATGTCAACGCCCTTCGGCTTGGCCGCCGCTACGACAGTGGCGTCCGCCTCCTTCAGGAACTCGATCACCTGATCGAACTCGACATTGCTGAACTTTATCCTGGGCTTGATCTCCACCTTGTCCTTGCCCAGTTCCTCGCCACTCATTCGTATCGGATCTGTCACTACTCTCGAACTGGCCTTCGCCCGCGCGACCGCATCGTCCACCAGACTCAAGATGCTAGCCTTCGAGAGGCTGTTGGTCGCGCCGAACCCCATGGATCCCTCGACGACAACCCTCAGGCCGATTCCGGCTTTGTCCACAGATGAGGCGACTTCAGGGACTCCGTTCTTCATCATGACACCAGTCCCGACATCTGATTGATACCTGGCCTCGGAGTATGAAGCTCCTCGCTTTGAAGCTCTCTCAAGTGCTGCCGAAAGCAGCGCCTCGATGTCCGCCATTTTGTCGTGCGGGACTGCGCACCGGTATTAAGCGTTAGCATGCCCCCGGGAGACAAGCGAGGTTTCAGTCGTCCGGACTACCCTTGAACCCATGTTCAAGTATCCGTGGGAAGGCGTCCCTAGACGGGATTCTGCGGTCTTCCTGCCAACAGTCATCACCGATGGCCCTTCCGCGAGGCGTGCGCAGATCTTGCGCTCTGACGTAAGGCTCGGGTGCCAAGGACTTTCTTCTCATAAGATCTGATCGAGTAGTTGACAATCCTCTTCGCCTCGCTGGAGTCCCTCCATCCCTTGACCTTGACCCACTTGCACGGCTCGAGCCTCTTGTAGGACTCGAAGAAATCTTGGATCTCCCTCAGACGATGAGGGTGAAGGTCGTCCACGTCCTTGAACCCGTCGAACCTAGGATCACCGATCGGCACGGTCAGTATCTTGGGATCCTCTCCTTCTTCGTCCTCTAGCACTAGAGCCCCTATTGTTCTAGCCTTGATCAGACAACCTACCTCGAGTGGTTCATAGCTCAAGACCATCACGTCCAAGGGATCGTTGTCATCGTACCAAGTTCGAGGAATGAATCCGTAGTCCACCGGGAACACAATGGAAGAGAAGAGCACGCGGTCCAGAACGAAAACTTCCCATTCGGACTTATACTCATACTTGTCTCTCGATCCTGCTATGACCTCAATGATCGCATTCACTAGCTGCGGAGGTCTGTCCCCTGCGGGAATATCTTTCCACAGGTTCATCAAATGCGAACTTGTGGAACTCTCTATATAAGTCACTTCGTTCTACTCGCAAGCGTATGACGCTCCCCGGCCCGAGAAATAGCCGCTGGAATCCACCTCTTGCACCCAATTCTAGTTGCTTGGGTGATAGGGACATCTACCCGGCGCACTCGTCGTGATAGACTTAACAACGAAGTACGGACCAACCAGAAGAGAAGCAGGAAATGGCAACCAAGGTTCTCTTGGACACGGACATCGGAGACGACATAGATGATGCGTGGGCCGTCTCCCTGTGCCTTCGCCACCCGAAGATCAGACTCGCAGGCATTACCACTGTCTGGATGGACACTGTTACTCGGGCTGCGCTCGCCAGACTCCTTGTTGAGAGCGCGAACGCCACTGATGTCGAGGTAGCGGCAGGAAGCAGAGACGCATTGGATCAGATCATCGACCCCAGCAGGCAGACGTACGCAGACGCGCTTGAGGGGAAAGAGCAGAGGCTGAAGCAGGGGCGCACAGACGCCGTGCGATTCATGGCTGAGACAATACGAAACAACCCCGGGTTGACGCTCATCTCGATCGGTCCACTCACCAACGTCGCGAAACTGTACTTGGAGTTCCCCGAGGAGTTCGCCATGCTCTCACGACATGTCATGATGTGCGGTGATCTGATCTCAGGAAAGCAGGAGCCGGAGTACAATGCCGGTTGCGACCCGAGGGCCACCCGGATCGCGCTATCGACGGGCGTCCCGAAGTTGGTTGTGGGCCTTGACGTAACATTGAAGTGTGGTCTTCCGGAGGAGGATCTGGAGGCGCTGAAGTCAAAGGGGAGCACACTCGCGTCGACTCTCTACCGAATGACTCGGCTCTGGCAGAGGTCCTCCGGAACACTTCCGATAATGCACGACCCTCTTGCTGTCATGTCCGCCGTCGAAGAGGAAGTGGTTGCGTTCAAGCAGATCAGAATTGAAGCCGATCAGAAAGGAAAGTTCGTGACAGTCGAAGGAGAACCCAACGTCCACTTCGCTGTCAACGCAGATCCCGGTTACCTAGGGCGAAGGCTGATTGAGACCATCGGCTGAGTCATTGAGCCACGCATTGACGTGCGCTTCACCTCTGTGAAGGCTAAGCCGGTAGCGGATGGTTCTATTGACTCAAGAGGCCACACGGTTTCCGGCGAGTACAACAGGCTCGCTGCGTGTGGGTGATTGTGCAAGGACAAGAAGCCCGTCGCAAGAAAGTTAGAGTAGCGTTGAAAAGACATAAAGGTCCTGTCGATGGATTGACCACCAAAGAATGAAGCAAACAACATCCGTCCTGATCATAGGAGCACTTTTCATGGGTGCCGCTGTCTTTGGCGCGGGATACTACTATGGGGCGGGATCACAGGCTTATCAAGTATCCCAACTGCAATCGCAGGTCTCGGAGCTGACGAGCCAGAAAAGCTCGCTGGAGACCCAGCTGACCTCGGCGCTTGCGCAGATCACGAACCTCACGGGCAGGATTGCCGCCCTGTCATCAGAGAAGATCATAATGCAGGCGCAGATTGACGGACTATCCGCTGAGAAACAAAGGCTGCAGACTAAGGTAATCCAACTGAATTCCACGATCCAGCAGCTCGACGGCCAGATCACATACCTCAACATGCTCCTCGCGGTGGCGAACGCGACTATCGCGACCCTGTCGACTGGTGAACCCTCGATCTTGGCTGTGCGATTCTCACCTGGGGGAGGCTGTGCTGCCCAAGTCAACTACTGGCTGGGCAGAGCCAACCACACCGCCCACGTCCTGATCTACAGCTTCACGCTGGACAGCATAGGGGATGCAGTCCTCGCGACCTATCGGAAGGGAGTCGACGTGAAGATAGTCTTCGAGAAGTCCCAGGTGAGTCAGTACAGCGAGTTCTTCCGCCTTGCCGCCGCAGGCGTACCAGTCAGAAATGACACAAACCCGGACTTCATGCATGAGAAGGTCGCCATCATCGACGGCTACATAGTGTTGGTTGGTAGCTTCAATTGGAGCGCTGCAGCCGAGAACGACAACAATGAGGTCTTGCTCGTGATCAAGAGCACTGACCTAGCAAGAACCCTGGAGAGGGAGTTCCAGAGGATCTGGACCACCGGCCGATGAAATCGACCCGTGGGAGGAGTATGCTTCGAGGTGGCATGAGCCCATTGATGCCATGCCAAGCCTGGCTACGCCGATGCCGTCACCAGTCTCTCGGCATTCATGACCCGGAGAGCTAGCGTCAAGAGCAGGACCACATACAGGGTCTGAATCAGAATTGAAGAGAGGACAAAGGCTGAGAAGCCCTCAGATATGTAGAAGTTCTGCAGCACTGCCATCCCCGCTATTGGAATCAAGCATATCCACCTGCTTATGTAGGCAGGGAGGAAGAACGTGAAAATCGTCCCTACCGATAGCACGAACGTGGCAATGCTCGCATATGTCTGTGCCTCCTTCAAGGTCTTCGCGAAGAAACCTACTAGAAGGATCAGGGCGGCGGCCTGAACTAAAAAGATCGGCGCCACAACCAGCATGATGGGAAGATAGGACGGGTCGAGGCTGATCATCTGCAGATTGCCAGCTGTCTGCCCCATGAACGTCGACGTGATGACACCTCCGAACGCAAGTCCCACGATGGTCGCGGCAAACGAAAGAAGCCCGAATGGAAGAAGCGAGAGGAGCTTGCCCACAACGATCTCCCTTCTCGACGCGGGTGAGGCGAGCAGGGCCTCAAGCGTTCCCTTGTCCTTCTCACCCACGCTTTTCTCCAGGCCAATGCCGAGCATGGCGGAGAACGCAGATATCACGAGGAAGAATGCCCCCATGAAACCCAGAGGCGACGCTTCCTGAGCTCCTTCCTTTCCAACATTCCTGACGCTGAAATCTATCGGGTTTATGAACTCGGGATTCAGATGCACCGATGCTAGTCTCTGAGCCACCAGCACGTTTTCGTACGAACTGATGATCTGCTGGAACACGGAGAGTGCTATCAACGACCTGGTGCTCCCTGGATAGACCATGGCGTCCACTTGAGACCGCAACCCATTCGTGATGTTCGAGGAAAAGCCAGCTGGAAATATCATCGCAACATCGTACGTCGAATCCATCAGCTTCTGCTGAATGTCGGCGGGGATGGTGTCAAGAATCACGACTTCTGTCCCGTTGGTCATCATGAACATCTGCACTATCGATGCAGCTACAGGACCATC